>Ga0256826_1001514_pt1 | contig 14428 bp, 10 predicted proteins | sample CV79metaG_FD_185975 | JGI IMG/M metagenome (GOLD analysis project Ga0256826, IMG submission 185975) | Hydrothermal vent microbial communities from East Pacific Rise, Pacific Ocean - CV79 | ecosystem: Environmental > Aquatic > Marine > Hydrothermal vents | place: Pacific Ocean: East Pacific Rise...
AAAAGATCTAATCCAGACAAGGGGATTAGTCTACACTCTAGACAATTACAATTAATTCATCCTGTAAAGAAAGAACTTGTAAATATTATTGCTCCTGTACCTCAAGAAGCTCTTTGGCAATTTTTCGAAAAAGAAATAATGAAATAATATTTGAAGCTTAAAGATTTATTTTCCTTAAAAAATTCCTTTTAGACCTTATAATTACCTTCTCCATATTGATTAAGTATTTTTACCAATTCATTTTTTCTAATTGGTTTCGATAAAAAATTATTCATTCCTGACACCAAACAAACCTCTCTATCTTGAACTGTTGCATTAGCTGTCATTGCAATAATTGTTACAGAACAACCTTTATCGCGAAGAGCAACCGTAGCTTCTAAACCATTCATAACAGGCATCTGCACATCCATAAATACAATATCGTAATTATATTTAAGCGCTTTTTCTACACCTATTTTTCCATTTTCCGCTATATCAACAGTACAACCCATTTGTTTTAACAGTTTCGATCCAACCTTCTGATTAATAATATTATCTTCTACTAAAAGAATCGATGCTGTAAATATAGACTCTTTGTCTAATTTAACATTTCGTTGATTACTAATAATTGTAACACCCGTTCTTCTCAGAAATTCGGTAAAAATAATTGGGCTATGTATAATAAAGTCTACCTTTTTTGTTTGAATATTATCTTTGGTTATTCTCTCTAAAGTAATGAGTATTATTTTTGCAGGATTATTTATTTGCTCAATAAACATACTCGAATCCTTAAAGTCCTCAAAAATAATATAATCATATTTGGTTGAATTTAAGTGTTTAATCGTATCATTTGTTCTATCTAAGAAGTTATTATAGACTCCTATTCTTGTTAACTTCTTAGTAAAAAGTTGAGCCCCAACAGATTCTTTTCCAACAATAGCAAATTGTTTAGTTTTATCATATGTAATTTCAGGTTTAGAAATCTCGTTATCCGCATCAACTTTTATAGTAAAACTAAAAACAGAACCTTTATCCCTATATCTAGGATTAGGGCTTACCACTTTAATATGCCCATCCATCTTTTCTACAAAATTCTTCGAGATGGTTGTACCGAGACCGGTTCCTCCAAATACCCTTGTCGTACTATTATCTGCTTGAGAGAATGCATCGAAGATATGATCTAGTTTATCTTCAGGAATTCCTATTCCAGAATCTTCTATTGTAAAAGATAATTCAACACTTTTTTCTTCATTCATAAGCTGTTCAACAGAAAGTATAATCTCTCCTTCGCTAGTGAATTTAAAAGCATTACCTATTAAATTAACAAGAATCTGCATCACTTTAACCTTGTCTCCAATAATATTCTCAGGAACATTCTCGTCTATAATATAAAGTAAATCGATATGGTTTTCTATAGCTTTATACGAAAATTGATTAATAACCTGTTCCACTAAATCAACAAGGTTAAATGGAAATGCTTCTAGGGTTATTTTATTAGCCTCTATCTTTGAGAAATCTAAAATATCATTAATAATATTTAAAAGATTCTCTCCTGAAGATTGAATAATAGAAAAACTTTGAGCTTGTTCTTCGTTTAAACTTAAACCTTGAAGAATTTCTACAGACCCAATAATTCCATTTAGAGGTGTACGTAATTCATGACTCATATTTGCAAGAAACTCTGACTTAGCTATATTAGCCTCTTTCTCTCGTATGCTAGCTTGTTTCTGACTCGTTATGTCCATAAAAGCCTCTAACAAAACTTCTTCTCCATTAATCGTAATCGGAAGAGTACTTTTGAGAACTGTAATATCGGTCTCCTTCCCTTTTAATATTCTTTCTTTTAATGAATACGATTCTGCACCTAAATCGAAAATTGGGCATTGATTCTTTTTTGTATGAGTAATACAATCGTGACAAATATTATTTATTAATTTCGAATTAGCTTCTTCTACAGAGTTATATTGTAAAATTCGAGAAGCCTCAATATTTAGAGATTTAATTTGTTTATTTTTATTAAAAATCATAATACCAACAGGAAGATTATTCATAACAGTTTCTAAGACCTGTGACGATTCTTTTAATGAATTTTCTAGATCTTTTGTTTCGGTTACATTTTCTTTTACCGCAACAAAATTTATAATATGCCCACTATTATCTTTAATCGGTGAAATAACAGCTCGTTCCCAAAAAATCTTACCCACTTTATTCTGATTACAAAATTCTCCTTTCCATACCTTACCTGAATTTATAGTATCCCATAATTCTTTATAAAAAATATCAGGAAGCAAACCACTTTTTAAAACTTTAGGGTTTCTTCCTATAACTTCTTCTTTGGTAAATCCTGTTTGTTTAGTAAAATAATCATTAACATATTCAATGTTCCCTTCTGTATCTGTTACAACAAAAGAAACTGAAGACTGTTCTATAGATTGGCTAAGAATACTATTTTGGACAATTGTTTTATTTAGTTTATTAACAATACGTTTCGTTCTTAGAAACACTTTAAAAGCTAAGAAAAACGAAAAACCAATAATTAAAAAAATAGCAATACTTTCAAATAGAATAAACGATTCTAATTCTCTTTTTTCTTTAAGTTTCTTTTCGTTAAGGCTTTTATTAACTTTATACGAAACAGTATTACCTAACTCAATTATTCTTCGAAAATAAGGTTCCGATTGTTTTAGTAATTTATTATATTCTGTTTTGTTATCTTTATTTTGGCTTAATAAATATATATTATTATTAATATTATTAAGATTTTTTAATAAGGGTTTTATTTGATGTATTGCAAAACAGTTACAATTAGATATTTTTTCATATTCAATATGCTTAATAAAATAATCTGTATTTTGATTATTCAGTTCAATTTGTGTTTCAAAAGTTCCACCATTTAAAATAACAACAACAATACTATTTAGCTCCTTAATTTGTTTTGTAATATCTTTATAAATAAACTTGTATTCCTTACTAAATCTTACATTATTATATTTAATAAATAAGTTCTCAATACTTTTAATCTTAAAATTAAAGATTGAAACAAGTTCATTCTTAACTCTAATATTTTCTATTACATCATCGTATTGTTTTATTCTATTTTGCTCAACATATGATTTTACAACTATACTTATTATAATTGTGAAAATGAAAATAACTATTAATGCTAATAATTCTTTTACTACTTTATTTGAATTTGATTCAACCATATTTAGAAGCCGTATTTATTAAAAATAGAACGTCCTTCTTCTGACGCTGCAAATTGAATAAATTGTTTTGACAATTTTTTGTTCTGAGAGTATTTTAAAAGCGAAATAGTCAACGGTGTTTTTTTAGAATATTGAGAATCAATATTTATTTTCTCTATGTATTGAGAATTCGTTCCCCATGAACAAATAGCCGACCAATTTACAGCCACATCAGCCTCATCTGTTAAAATCATTTTTGTTAAATCTTTTGAGTCAGATGTAAGTTTATATACATTTTCAAGTACTTCGTTAAAAGTGCCATATTTTATAAGTATTTTTTTACATTCCTTACCAATACTACCACTCTGAGGATTACTAATAACAACTCTATATTCTGGATTTTGTAAATCTTCTAGAGAAGAAATATTTAAAGGATTCCCTTTTCTTACCATTAAACAAGCCTCATTATACCCCAAAGTTACTGTATCAGAAAAAAAAGATTTATACTTATCTTTATAATACCGTGTAGAGCCAGGCAAGAATAAATCTCCAGATTTATTCATTTCAAAAGTATTAAATAGATTCCCTGTCCCTCCCTTAATTATTTCTATCGAACAATTATTATTTTCCTCAAACTCTTTGGCAATCTCATTCATAGGTTGAATCATGGTAATACCACAGTAAATTAGCAAATGTTCTTTTTTTTCTTCGGAACAAGTACTAAAAATTAATAACGTAAGAATGATTAAAATAATTATTTTTGGTTTCATTTTTTATCTTTTATAACAATACGGTATAATACCAAACAGGTTACTCGATGTAATGAATAATTTTTTAACTTTCTAAAACATCTGAATATTAGATGATAATAGTTTAAGTTCATTCTTTTATGTTTTTTAGTCTAATAATATTTCTGTGCATTAGAAAATAAGACAAACACTTGTTTAATAATTTATAATAAAAGAGTAGGGGGAGTAAGATATGTTTTATATCTTTGATTAAAATAAAATAATTAATTATCCAAAACATAAAAGTATGTCAGTAAATAAAGTTATTCTAATTGGAAATGTAGGAAAAGACCCTGAAGTAAATTATATTAAGGAAGATTTACCTGTTGCAAAATTCACACTTGCAACTTCTGAATCGTATACAAAAGATGGGCAAAAAGTCACCAACACAGAGTGGCATAATATTGTGGTTTGGAGAGGTCTTGCAAAAGTTGTTGAAAACTATGTAAAGAAAGGATCTAAGTTATATATAGAAGGTAAAATTACAAATAGACAATACGAAAAAGATGGTCAAACAAGGTATTTTACAGAAATTGTAGCTAGAGAATTAACCATGCTAGATTCTAGAAATTCTTCTAGTGAACAAGGGAATTCAGCCCCTGCTGCATCAACTCCATCACCAGCACCCGCAGCCGACGACGATCTCCCTTTTTAATTTAATATAAACTATCTTGGAAGTTCCCCTTAGTTTTTTAACAAGCATAATATTTAATCCAATTTCAGCTCAATTTATTATTGGGCTTTTGGTATTATTAATACTTTTAACAATTTCAGCCTTTATTTCCGGCTCCGAAGTGGCTTATTTCTCGTTAAATCCACAGCAAAAAGATCAATTAAAGCAAAATAAAAGTACCCAAGCAAAAATAATCCTTCAGTTATTATCACATCCAGAAAAATTACTAGCAACTATTCTAATTGTCAATAATTTAGTAAATGTTGGAATTGTTATTTTATCGAGCTTTCTTACAAATTCATTGTTCGATTTTTCGTTAAACCCTCAGCTTGGATTTATAATCCAAATTATACTTATTACTTTTATTCTATTACTTTTTGGGGAGATTATTCCTAAAGTTTATGCCTCTAAATTCCCTATTGCATTCTCGATACTTACAGCTCAAATATTAAACTTTTTAAGTATTATTTTCAGTCCTTTTAGTAAAATACTTACTAGTAGTTCTGGCTTTATTAAAAAACGATTAAATCAGAAAAAGCAGCAAGTTTCTATAGATGACTTATCCGATGCCTTAGATTTAACCGAGGAAGATGCAACTGTTGATGATAAAATTTTAAAAGGAATTGTAAAATTTGCCGATATTGGAGTATCCGAAATTATGTGTTCTCGCATGGATGTAATTACAATTGAAATAAAAGACTCCTTTACTAAAGTAATCGAAATAATTCGAACATCTGGGTTTTCAAGAATCCCTGTTATCGATAAAACATTTGACAATATTAAAGGGATACTCTACATCAAAGATTTACTACCACATATACAAAAAAGCAAGAGTTTCCATTGGCAGTCCTTAATTCGTCCTGCATATTATGTTCCTGAAAGTAAAAAGATAGATACTTTACTCAAAGATTTTCAAACAAAAAAGATTCATATTGCTATAGTTATTGACGAATATGGGGGCACATCTGGAATTGCTTCTATGGAAGATGTACTCGAAGAAATTGTTGGTGAAATAAATGACGAATTCGATAGTATTGAGAAACTTTACACACAAATATCTCCCAATAAATATTGGTTCGAAGCTAAAACATTACTAATTGATTTCTGTAAGAAATTTGAACTTTCCGACGATTATTTTGATGACGATAAAGCAGATGCAGATTCTCTAGCAGGTTTTATTCTTGAGATAAAAGGAGAAATACCTAAAAAAAGTGAAATTATTAAATATAAAGATTTTACTTTTGAAATAAAATCGGCAGATGAAAGAAGGATAAAACAAGTTTTTGTAAGCTTAACAAAATCTAACGATTAATCTTTTCTCAATAATACAGTCAAAATAAAATTATGAAACTTAAAATTGTCTTATTATTCTTAATATCTCTAAATTTATTTTCTTGCGAAGAAAGCCATATTCCTAAAAAAAGAGCATACTATAGATTAGAAACTCCCACCTTGGAATATAAAAACATTGAAGCTCCTCAGTTTTATTTAGACATACTTAAAAGTTCACAGTTTGGCATGAGAAAAGACAATGTTGATTGGTCTACAATTGAATATCCAACATTAAACGCAGCTTTATATTTAAGCTATTTTAAAGATACAAATATTGAGAAACTAACTGAAGATGCTAGAAAATCGGCTTATAAACACACCATAAAAGCCGATGATATTATAAATATGCAATTTGCTCTTCCCGAGAAGAATTTATACGGTACAGTTTACAGTATTGAAGGAAATGCGGCAACTCCTGCTATTTTCTTTTTTACAGATAGTGTACAACAATTTTTACATGGTACTGTTTATTTTAATTGCTCCCCTAACGCAGATTCGCTTAAACCAGTTATTCAATTTATTCGCCAAGATATAGAACATATTATAGAAACTTTTGAGTGGAAAGATTCAGAACAAAAATCAAACTAAATTCTTAATGGGTATATTTAAGGTCACAAAAAAAAATAATATTGAATATCTTATATGGGATTTGGAAGAAGATATCGAAGAACTTTCCAAGTTATTATCTTTTCCTGAAATTAGCAAACAACTAGAATCTTACAGAACATTAAAGCGTAAGAAAGAATTTCTTTGTGCACGGATATTGTTAAAAGAGTTATTTTCTAAACAAGTTGATATTGAATATGACTATTTTGGCAAACCATATATTAAAGGTTCTCAATGGAATATTAGCATCACTCATTCAGGTCGGTTTGTTGCTGTAGCCCGTTCCTTAAACAAAATAGGCATTGATATAGAACAAATTACAGAGAAATTAGAACGGACAAAACATAAGTTTTCATCACAAAAGGAGCTTAATAATATTAATCCTAAACAAAACTTATTTCAACTTGCGTTATATTGGTCTGCAAAAGAATCTGTTTACAAATTAATAGCTAACGAAGCTCTTATTTTTGATACGGAAATGATAATTAAAGCATTCATACCTCAAAATAAAGGCACCTTTTTTTTAGAATTAGATTCTAAAAAAAATAAAAAAACACTTAATATTGAATATCAAAAAATAAATGATTATGTTTTCACTTTCTGCACAGCAGAATAATTAATTCTTTTAAATATGAAGCATATATACTCAAAATATTTTGGAACATCTGAAAAATTATTAGCTGTTTTAATTGATCCTGAAAAACACTCTTCATCAAGCATCTTATCATTAATTAATAAAGTTAATCAATCCAAAATAGATTTAATATTTGTAGGTAGCAGTTTAAGCTCTCACTCTTACAATGACTTTATTCTAGAATTAAAAACCCTAACAAAAAAACCAATATTACTATTTCCCGGCAACAGTTTACAATTAAGTTCAAATGTAGATGCTTTACTAAACCTCTCTTTAATATCGGGACGGAATCCTGATTTATTAATAGGTGAACATGTAAAATCTGCTATGCAAATAAAAAAATCGAAAGTTGAGGTAATTGCGACAGCTTATATTTTAATTGATGGGGGTCGCAAAACTTCGGTCGAATACATGAGTAATACGCAAGCTATTCCTAGAGACAAAGTCGATATTGCAGTTGCAACAGCCCTTGCTGGTGAATTCTTAGGAATGAAATGCATATACTTAGAAGCAGGTAGTGGAGCCATAAAATCGGTACCAAACACATTAATCTCGGAAGTTCGTAAACAAAGTCAACTCCCTATAATTTGCGGAGGAGGAATTAAAAGTAAAAAAGAAGTTGTTGAAAAATGGACCTCGGGTGCAAATATTGTTGTTATAGGAACCGCTTTCGAGAAGAATATTGATATCCTAAAAGAATTTTAGATTTTCTTATTATTTATTCCACACTAGCATTCTCTATATATTAAAAAATTGTGGCTTTTATTTGATTTCATTTTATCGTTATTTCTGACAAAACATCAGAGACAAACGTTATACTTTAATAGCTCTTGTTTAAACTTATAGGGCACAAATTATTTCAATAAATAATATATTCTCATTAATTAATAAGCTCATACTAAGCTCTAGTCATAATTATAATATGTTATTATAAAATGATTAAACGCATCAAAAAACAATGTTTAATAAAATATTAAGTAATATTAAAACTTTTATTTAATAGATGCGTAGTAATGGTGTAATAACTATATTTGTAGTAGTTGTTCGTAGGTATTTAAACTTAAAATTTTAATTATGAAAATAACAATGGTAGGTACAGGGTACGTAGGATTAGTATCGGGTACGTGTTTCGCAGAAACAGGCATAGATGTAACTTGTGTAGATGTAGATACAACTAAAATTAATAATTTAAAAAAAGGTATTCTTCCTATTTGGGAGCCAGGTCTAGACGACATGGTTAAAAGAAATTCTGAGAAAAATAAATTAAAGTTTTCTACTTCTTTAAAAGATTGTTTAGAAGATGTTGATGTGGTTTTTAGTGCTGTAGGAACTCCTCCCGACGAAGACGGAAGTGCCGATTTACAATATGTTCTAGCTGTGGCCAAAGAAGTGGGCCAACATATGAACGATTATTTAGTTATTGTAACCAAAAGTACAGTACCAATTGGAACCGCAGAAAAAGTAAGAAAAGTAATTCAAGACGAACTCGATAAACGAAACTCAACTTTAGACTTTGATGTCTCTTCCAACCCTGAATTTTTAAAAGAAGGATCAGCAATTCAAGATTTTCTTAAACCAGATAGAATTGTAGTTGGAGTAGATACAGAACGAGCAGAAAAAGTTATGAGAAAACTTTATAAACCTTTCGTTCTCAACAACCACCCTGTACTAATAATGGATGTTCCTTCTGCAGAAATGACAAAATATGCAGCAAACTCTATGTTAGCAACAAAAATATCGTTTATGAACGATATTGCTAATTTCTGCGAAATTGTAGGAGCTGATGCAAAAAATGTTAGATTAGGAATTGGTGCTGACTCTAGAATTGGTCATAAATTTCTATATCCAGGCGCAGGTTATGGCGGTAGTTGTTTTCCAAAAGATGTAAAAGCATTAATTAAAACAGCAGATGATAATGACTATTCGTTAGATATATTAAAATCGGTAGAAGCCGTTAACGATCGTCAAAAATCAGTAGTTTATAATAAAATTGCAAGATATTTTAATCATGATTTTAAAGGGAAAACTATTGCTCTTTGGGGACTTGCATTTAAACCAAACACAGACGATATGAGAGAAGCCCCATCTATTGTATTTATAAATAAAATACTTGCTGAAGGTGGGAAAATTAAGGCTTACGATCCTGTTGCAATAGAAGAGTCTAAACGTAAAATTGGTGATATTGTGGAATACGCAGAAGATATGTACGACGCTTTAATAGATGCTGATGCTCTTGTTATTATTACAGAATGGTCAGAATTTAGAATGCCAAACCTTAAAATAATGGATAAACTACTTAAAAATAAGATTATTTTTGACGGTAGAAACATTTACGACCCAGACGAAATGCAAGAATGTGGCTGGTACTATGAAGCTATTGGTAGACGAACAAAGAAATAATCAATAATTCTCGAAAAAGAAGTCTACAAAGACTAATTAAGATCTCCCTATTGGGATTCAAAATCTAAATTGTAGAGGTTCAAAAAGCCTCTACAATTTTATAAAACTAATAATGCTAATTATAAAAATATATTACTAGTTTTATCTACAGAAATACCAAATCTAATAAAATCATATATAAAAACATAAGAAGTGTTAATGATTTTAATTTATAAATGGTATAAGGCTTTTCATTCCTTTTTTTATACTGAATGAAATTCAATTACGAAACATTAATGATATTAAGAGTTATAAAAATAAGTTTATGAAAAAGATTTTAGTTACTGGAGGTGCCGGTTTTTTAGGTTCTCATTTATGCGAACGCCTTTTAAACGAAGGCAACGAGGTTATTTGTATGGATAATTTTTTTACTGGTTCTAAAAAAAATGTTGTCCATTTATTAGACAATCCCTTTTTCGAACTCGTTAGACACGACGTAACCATGCCTTATTTTGTAGAGGTAGATCAAATATACAATTTAGCATGCCCTGCATCTCCTGTTCATTACCAACACAATCCTATAAAAACAATTAAAACTTCTGTAATGGGAGCAATTAATATGTTAGGCTTAGCCAAACGTATAGGTGGACGAATTTTACAAGCGTCTACTAGCGAAATATATGGTGACCCTGCTGTACATCCGCAAACAGAAGGCTATTGGGGAAATGTAAATACCTGGGGACCACGTTCTTGTTACGATGAAGGTAAAAGGAGTGCGGAAACACTTTTTATGGATTATCACATACAGAATAACGTTGATATTAAAGTAATTAGAATCTTTAATACCTACGGCCCACGAATGCATCCAAACGACGGAAGAGTTGTTTCAAACTTTATTGTTCAAGCCTTAAGAGGTGATGATATTACTATTTATGGAGATGGTTTGCAAACAAGAAGTTTTCAATATGTAGACGATTTAATAGAAGCTATGTTAAGAATGATGAATTCGAGAGAAGGTTTTACCGGACCCGTAAATACAGGAAACCCATACGAATACACAATGTTAGAACTTGCAGAAAAGATAATTGAACTAACAGGTGCTAAATCTAAGATTGTTCATCTAGATGCTCCTACAGATGACCCTACTAGAAGACAACCTGATATTTCTTTAGCAAAAAAAGAATTGGGCTGGGAACCTAAAATTCAATTGGAAGAAGGATTAAGAAAAACAATTGATTATTTTAAACAAATTGTTTAATTATAATTAGACAAGTAAAAAAGACAGACTAAATTTAATAATTTAGCCTGTCTTTTTCTATAATAATCAATAAGTTTAAAACAAAGTATAATAAAGGAATTGGTTACAACATAAATACTAGAATTACCTATTCCTTAACTTTACAAACTATACCCTTATTGCTTTTTCCATCAATTTTATAAACTATTGGCGATTTAAAACGAATATGCCTAACAAACTCATCTTCGTATACTGCTGATAAATTATCTAAATATTCAGTATCATAAAACCCATCGTTTTGATAAGGATTAATAGTAAAGTACCCTACTCTAAATGAGGTTAAGTTCTGAAAAAAATGTGTGCCTTGACTTGGATCGATTCTAAAATTCTCTAAACCCGATTCTACAATAAGTTTAGCCATAGAAATTTGTGACCATTTTACAGGCACTCCTAACCATGGATCGGAAGAACCCCAACGCCCAGGTCCAATTAAAATATAATTCTTGTTTTCATCTACCATTTTTTTATTCAAAGTGTCAATTTTTTGTGCAATTTCTTGAGTTCTTCCTGCATCAAAAGTATCAGGCTTAACATAAATAACATCAAAAATAGTACTATCTTCTCCATTTCCTAAGGCCGATTCTGAAGAAATAAGAATATCTTCTTTAGCTATATCATCTATCCTAACCCGTTCTTTGTCTTGACTTTCTACAATTGGACGAAGTTGTAAAAAACTAAAAATTTTAGGTTCTCCTGTATCAACATCTAAATGACAAGCAAATTCAATCTCAACAGGAGTATTCATTTGTTTCTGGCAGGTTTTAAGAATATTATCAACAATCTTTGCCAATGGAAATGTTTCAAACTGTAAAGGTCCTGCAAAAGTTAGAATCTTTTTTCCCTCATAATGATTTCCATGCCTAATCACATTATTTTGATAATCGTAAACGGAAGAAATATGATTTAACGAACTGTCCTTTTCAGCCTCTTTTACTCTGAGTTTCACAAGATTAATTCCTTCGTCACAACTTGGAGTAAATTCTTCCTTCGATAAATCTAAAGCATAAAATTTATGTTGTGTTCCTTTAAGAGCCATATCGACACTAGACAATTGCAATACTTTTTTTGGATATTTTGGAGAAAAACGTAGCGAAACTTCTCCATCTACAATCGTTTTACCCAAACCCATGGCAATATTTACAATCCCATCTTCGGCTTTTTCTGGAGCAATAGGATAAAAATTAATGGACCTTGCCACTCCTGAAATCGTTGGATAATATCTGTCGCCATAATACTTACCACAAATTTCTTGTATTACAACACCCATTTTTTCTTCTTCTATCGAATTTTTTGTAGCCTCCATATACGATTTACTACTCGCAAAATAAACCGATGCATAAACACTTTTAATAGCATTAGAAATTAACTTTAGCATTTTACCCTTCTCCTCAACGGAAGGAATCATATAGGTTGAATATATACCCGCAAAAGGCTGATAATGAGAATCCTCAAGCACACTAGAAGAACGTATAGCCAATGGTTTCTTAACCACCTCTATTAAAGCTGTTAGATCATCAATAATTCGTTCGGGTAATCTAGCACTTACAAAACGTTTAAGAATTTCGTCATCGCTAAGGTCTGTAGAAAAAGCTGTATCATACAAATCTTGTTGTTCCATAAATTCATCAAAAACATCGGTACTAATAACTACAGTTCTTGGTATTGTTACCAAAACATTATCGTAATGATCGGTTAAAATATCTTTCTTTAGCATAGAATCAATAAAGGCCAAACCTCTCGCTTTCCCCCCAATAGAACCATCTCCAATTCTCGAAAACATTAAATAATCATCGAAACGCTCTTTCTCAAATTTTGCAATTACACCTCGACCTTTTGTTTGTCTATAACTTGCAATTACAGTAAACATATAATTTCTTAAATCATCGTAACTATCAAAATCGTCGATAGAAACAGGACGAAATAATTCTGCAATTTGAAACAACGAACGAGCTGTTAGCCAACGTGAAAAGCTATTTTTTTGTGTATGGTAATACAATACTTCGTCGGATAAACCATGAATACTACGCTGTAAATCTCTTAGATTTGTAGCTCTCCCTATTTCGGCTAATGTATTAGGGTCTCTAAAAACAAAATCACCAAAAGCTAAAGATTCTTTTAGGTAATTTCGGATTCGACGAGGTAAATTCCTTGAATATTTATAAATAAACCCAACGTTCAATTCAAGTGCATATTTTTCATTCTTTAGCTCCGACGATTGTAATAGAATTGCTAAATATGGGTTATCTTTTCTTAAAACATTAGTTAATCTTATACCGGCAAGAGGATCTTTCACCCCCTCTCTATTATACGAAATATCAGAAATTACACCCAAAATATTCATACTATATTCTTTATATATAGAAATAGCCTCTTCGTAATTGGTTGCCAACAATATTTTTGGACGCCCACGCATTCTTAAAGTTTTCTGATGCTGATTAACAGCCTCATTAATAAACGTTTGTGTTTGCTTGAAAATAATTCTATATATCTCAGGCAAATAGATACTATAAAATCGAATAGAATCTTCAACCAATAAAATGGTTTGAACACCAACTTCTTTTACATCATGTTCAACATTCATTTTATCTTCTATTAACTTAATAATTGCTAATAAAATATTTGTATCGCCCAACCATGAAAACACATAATCTACAGCCGAAAAATCTTCTGTTTCAAGTTTCATACTTACCTCTCTAGACATCTGAGTAAGCATTACCAAAGGTTTATCAGGATATTTTGCTTTTATCTCATTAGCCAAATCAATAGACGATTTATCGCTAATACTAAGCATAGAAATAACAAGATCTATATCGCCTTCTTCAAGCAATTTAAAAGCATGTTGAGCGGTAGATGCTTTAACAAAATATGGGGGGTGTCGTAAATTTAAAGAAACATATTCATTAAAGATTTGTTCTTCGATTCTACCATCTTCTTCAAGCATAAAAGCATCGTAACTACTACTAATTAATAAAACCTTACTAATTCTTTTTTGCATTAAAGTATCGAAAGCTGTATCGTGAAAATAATACTTTCGTGAATCTAAAATTCTTCTATATATTGAGTTATTTGATCTATTTTTTTTCATTTCTCTAAATATGTATTTATTCTTGAGGCAAAATACGTTTTTATTCCTTTTAAAATTATGACTTTTCTTAGTTCTAATTAGATATTTCTTGAGAACTAAAAGCCATTGAATTCTTCTCTACAAAAGCTTTATAAGTAACAAATTGCTCTTTTGTTTCATTTTCCGATAAATTTAATTCTCTTGAAAGTATTTTCATGATATCGTCCAATTCTTTTGTACTTTCTTTTTGTTGTAAAAAAAATCTATCTGTTCTTCGTATCATAAAATCGGACAAACTAAGTAGCATTTCAAAATTAACAACATACCATATTTCAGCCTCTAACCAGACCAAAGTTCGGTTCTCTATTTTATTATAAATATCAAAAGCTCTTTCTATTATTATTTCGAGATTCTTTCCATAAGTATTAAATAAATTATGGATTAATTCTGTTGTTGCATTCAGCTGATAAGCTTGATAGAAAAGAGTTTCT
>Ga0256826_1001515_pt1 | contig 14427 bp, 16 predicted proteins | sample CV79metaG_FD_185975 | JGI IMG/M metagenome (GOLD analysis project Ga0256826, IMG submission 185975) | Hydrothermal vent microbial communities from East Pacific Rise, Pacific Ocean - CV79 | ecosystem: Environmental > Aquatic > Marine > Hydrothermal vents | place: Pacific Ocean: East Pacific Rise...
GTGAGTATTTATGAGGTTGCCAAATAGCTGTTATCTTATCGAAGCCTTTGAGCTTTGCATACTCTTGAACAGACTCAAATGTCGCTTTTATCTCTGTAGGGTGGTGACCATAATCATCAATGATAACAGTATCACTCTGTGCTCCAACGATATCAAAACGTTTCTTTATCCCTTGAAATGTCAAGAGGTTTTCTCTAATGAGTTCTATATTCATAGACTCATTGGCTGCAAGAATAGCGAGTGCAGCATCAAGTGCTATGTGCTTACCAAAACCCCAAACTTTAAAACTACCTAACTCTCTTAGTTTGAAACTTGTGTAAGGCTCATTATCTATGAGTAGATACTCTATATTAGAGATATCTTTTGATGGATAGAGCCACTGTGCATCAACACTATCTATAAGTGTAGAGAGAAAAGGATCTTCTGCATTAAGAACCTTACATGGAGCAGAGTTTATAAATCTTTTGTAAGAATCATAAAATCTATCGTAGTTGTAGTCATAATACTCCATATGCTCGGGTTCAGCATTTATGACGATAGCACAGTGCGGGTTAGAGTTTATAAAACTACCATCACTCTCATCTGCCTCAAAAAGCATAATATCTGTACTTGCATCATAACGAACATTTGAGCCAAAAGCTTTTGATTCAGCACCAATAATAGCTGAGCCATTCATGATTGAGGTTAAGATAGCAGTAGTTGTACTTTTTCCATGTGCTCCCGCTACAGAGTAGACTTTTCTATCATCAAGGATTTTAAGAAGAGCTTCTCGTCTAGCTAAGACCTCTATACCTTTCTCTTTTGCAGCTACAATTTCTGGATTATCAGGACGGATTATTGCTGAGTGTACAACTAAATCTTGATCAGTAATAGCCTCTTTAAGGTGTGGAACAGTAACATTTATTCCCATTTTACGGAGTTTTTGAGTGATAATAGTATCTTTGATATCTGAACCACTGACGATATGTCCTTTAAAGTGCATATACTGTGCAAGTCCAGATATTCCTATACCACCAATTCCAATAAAATGTATTTTCATGCTGCTAGTTCCCTTTTTTTGAAGAAGATTCTTTCACATTATCTAGCAATGTCTGTGCCTCTTTTGTAAAGCCAGAGATATAGAAAGTTTTATTCGCTTGTGTGACATCAATGTCTGCTATGCTAGACATAAAGTCATCTATATTCATGTTTTCTGCTGCTGCAAGCCAGTGAAGTTTGAGAGACCAAGAGAATTTATCATCATTTGTCATACCTGATAGTACTTCAAAGAGTGCTGCAGCATCTTTAATAGCTCCAGCACTAAAGTGCTCCATAGCATACTCATAAAGAGCTCGTGTAGTAGCAAAATCTTGTACTTCACTCATATCAAATTTTTTGTGAGACTCTAGAGTCTCTGTTAATCTCTCTAGTGCTAAATCTAAGATATTTGAGTAAAATCCATGAAGAGTCTCCTCATCAAAAACCTCATGAGCTTGTGCTTCTAGTACATAGAGTGCTGCTATATCATTGTTCGTCTGTGCCTCTAATACTTTTGTTTTTAATTCATCTGCTTTATTCACTTAAACACTCCTTGATTCTATTTAGTGCATCTCTTGTTTTCTCTTCACTCTCTACGAGTGCAATTCTTACATAACCTACACCAGGATTTTCGCCTTTGGCGTTTGGACGAGCTAAAAACTCTCCTGGAAGAACTTTTACATTATATTTTTCATAAAGTTTTTTTGTAAACTCTAGGGCATTCTCTACCTCTATCCAGAGATAAAATGTAGCGTTTGGAATTTTAGTACCTAAAATTTCTGCTGCTATTTTAAAGTTGTTTTTATAAATCTCACGAGATTGTTCCACATGCTCTTCATCGCTCCAAGCTGCTGCTGCTGTTGATTGGAGTGGAAGAGGACTAGCACATCCAACATAAGTTCTATACTTCATATACTCTTTGAGTATAGTCTCATCTCCTGCTATGTAACCTGAACGTAGTCCTGGTGCTGATGAGCGTTTAGAGATAGAGTTTATCACTAAAATATTTTTAAAGTTTTTGTTTCCTACATGAAGTGAAGCTTCAAGAAGTGATGGGATAGGCTTATCTGTATAGATTTCACTATAGCACTCATCATTGAGAAGTACAAAGTCATGTTTTAGTGCTAAATAGACCCATTCTCCAAGCTCTTCTAAAGTAAGTGTAGCTGTAGTTGGATTGTTAGGAAAGTTCAAAATGACTAAATCACAAGTTGCTAGTTTTTCTTCATTTATCTCTGGCTTAAAGCCATTTTTAGCTGTAAGATTGAGATGAATAACTTTTGAACGAGTCGCTAATGCAGCTCCCTCATAAATTTGATAAAAAGGGTTTGTATATGCCATAACTGGCTCTTTTTTATCAAAAAGTAAAAATTGTGGGAAGTTAAAAAGAACTTCTCTTGTTCCAAATGTAGGAATTATCTGTGCATTTGTGAGATTTACATTAAATCTTTTTTTATTAAAGTTAATAAGTGCATCTCTAAGATTTTTTTCTCCACCTGTTTTAGGATACTTTTTTAAGAGGGATGTACTCTCTTTAAGAGTGTTTTGTATAAAATTTGGCGTTTCAAATTGAGGTTCACCGATAGTTAAAACCGAAGGATTTAACTCTTTATTTGGGATTACATCTTGTAGTAAATTGTTTAATTTTTCAAATGGATATGGTTCAAAATTCATGAGTTTTCGCTTTATCTAATATTGATGCAATTATAGCTAAAAATAATTTAAATAAGTTGAGAGTAAATATATTGTATAATAAAAAAAATAAAAAAGGTAGAAAAATGAAAATAGTATTATCAGCCGTTTTAGTTGTATTTCTTATTGGGTGTAATGATGAAGCTAAGACTCAAACTAAAAGTGTTAAAGAGACAACAGCTACACCTATATCTCAAAAGATTGTAGAACCTAAAAAAGAGATAGCCGTAAAAGAAGTAAAAGTTGAGAAAAAAACAGTTGAAAAAGTAGTTGTATCTACTCCAAATGGTGCTAAACTTTTTGTAAAATGTAGCTCATGTCATGGTTTAAAAGCAGAAAAGAGTGCATTAAGTAAATCTCAAATAATCCAAGGATGGAGTAGTGATAAAATAACTGCTGCAATAAATGGATATAAAGAGGGAACATACGGTAGCAATATGAAGGGTTTAATGAAATCACAGGTAAAAACTCTTTCTCCTAACGAGATAAAAGTTTTAGCTGAGTATATTTCAAAGCTAAAATAATTTTACTAAAAAGAGATGATTCTGTATCCTACACCATAAACACTTTCTAGTATTTCATCAGGAAGTTTTTTTCTTAATTTAGAGACTAACTTTCTGATGTTTTGAGGATCAACTGTTTCACTAATATTGCTAAAATACAAGACAATATCTTCATTAGAAAATATTTTTCCTGTGTTTTGTGTTAGAAGTTCTAAAAATATTATCTCATATTTTGTGAGATAAATACTTTCACCATTATTTAGTAATGTTTTCGTCTCTTTGTTGAAAGAGTAAGTTTCATTGAGCATCACTTTAGATGTATCTTTTACAACTGGAATATTTATTGTTGCTTTCTTAGTGATCTTAAGTAAAACTTTTAATAACTCTTGATAATCAATAGGTTTTTTTATAAACTGTTCAATACCTAGGTTTATAAGAGGTAGTAAATATGCTGATTCATCATGAGCAGAAAGAACTATAACTGTCTGGTTTGGATTCATCTCATAGATCTTCTCTGTTAAAACTACACCATCCATCTTAGGCATCTGAATATCAGTTAAAACTAAATCATATGGAGTGTTCTGATTATGAGCATTTTTATATAATAGTAATGCTTCCTCTCCATCTTCTGCACTATCAACAACTTTAAAAAAATTTTTTAAAATTTCAGTAGTGTTAACTCTAAGTTCAGTATGATCTTCAGCAAATAGTAGTGAAAGTTCTTTAGTATATTGTAATAATTCTTTTGAGTTTATCATTGTATTAGTTTGTATTAATCCTAAATTTTCTTTAGTATATCTTTATCTAATTAATTATTCAATTAAAGTTGATATAATCGTATTAGAAATATAATATTATAGGTAAAGTGAGATTATTTGAAAATAATTGTAATAGTCAATGGAAATGAAAAAGAGTTTAAGAAGTCAATAACAGTAGAAGAGTTACTTAGTGAACTCTCTTTAGATGGTAAGGTTATGGCTGCTGCAGTTAATATGAACATCATCAAGCAAAATAATTGGAATGAGTATAGACTAGAAGATGGAGATAAATTAGAACTGCTTGATTTTGTTGGTGGAGGATAAATTTTCTACACTAACAACGCCAATGGCATACTCTCCATCATGAGTAATTGAAATAGATGTATCAATTATGTTGAAGTGTTGTACGACTTTTTTAGAAAGAGCGAGTTTTGGTGCACCTGCCGATGTTTTGTAGATTCGTATATCGTGGAAAGAGCACTCTTTTCCTATCCCTGTTCCTAGGGCTTTAGAAAAAGCCTCTTTTATTGCCCAAAAACCAGCTGCAGTTTTATGTGAACTGATAAGTTTTATCTCATCTTCTGCAAGAAATTTACGTAAAGCTCTCTCTCCAAAACGTTCCATCAACTGTTTCATACGTGAAGTTTTAATAAGATCAACACCTATAAGTGACATGAATTTACCTTAGCAGTTTAGTTTAAAGTACTCTATTGAATCACAAATTCAGTAAAATAAATACCTTTTATCTGACCATCTCTTATCATAGAATTAAGAGTATCCATGATTTGTTGGGAAACTTTCTGTTTTCCTTTTTTTGAACTAATCTCTTCAAGAGTTTTTGATGTTAAAATTCTTATTATTTTATCTCTTAAAACTGCAGATTTAGCATCTAGTTCTAAACTTAGCTCTTCACCCTCTAGTTCAAGACTCATAGTGACTTTTAAATAACGTCTACCTGCATCACTTTTAAGGTTCACAGTAAAAGTATCAAGTGGATATAAAATCCCAATTTCATCTAATGGTCTTGTGTTATCATACTGAGCAGTTGGTCTGCTTGATGAGCTACTTTTATTCGATGAACTTCTCTCTTGTGCTTGTGGTGCATTATTTTGCATTGGTTCTTCATCATCACCCATAAGTAAAAATGCAACAACACCACCAATAATGATGATAAGAAATAGTACTACAATGATTATTATCATTAACATATTACTAGATTTTTTCTCTTTAGGGGCACTCTCTTCTTCTGTTTTTTCTTCTTCAGCCATAGTTTTTCCTTATATCTGTTTTTCGTAAGTATAGCAAAATTTTAAAATTAACTACAAATCTTTACATCTAACTCTTTAATAATAGCTTCAAATATTGCACCTGACTCACGAGCTATATCGTCATGATATTCAATAACTAAAACTTCTTTACCATTTGATACTTTTGTAGTGTATATTTCTGGAAGCATAGAGTTTTTTGCTGTGATACGATCTACACAGCTGTTTACACTCTCTTTTTCTATTCCAGATTCATAAGCTAGTGCTAATCTTGAAAATCTCTCTTCACTTCTAAATTCTGCATCAATCATAATTTGACCCTCTATTTTTAATTTTGCAATTATACAACTTTAATGCAAAAATATTACTTTTTTCTTAAAAGTTTAGTACCATTCTAAAAGTTTCGTTACTTCATCTACTACAAAAGTTTTTACTGAACTCTTTTCAAGTGGTTTTTTTGCAACAAGTGCTTTGTTGATATTTTGCATTTTTGCCTCTTTGAGTCTTACATCTAAAGCATAAACCTCACGCACATCACCAACAAGTGAAACTTCACCAATAAAGATAGTCTCTTTTGAGATAGCACGATCTCGAAAACTACTGATGATAGCAGCGAGTATGGCTAAATCTGCTGCTGTTTCAGTAATCTTGATTCCTCCTGTAATGTTTATGAAAACATCATAGCCTGAGAGTGGGATTTCAAGTTTTCTCTCTAAAAGTGCTAAGAGCATATTGAGTCTATTGTTATCAAATCCTGTAGCTTGGCGTTTAGAGTTTGGTGTGTGGGATTCTGAAACAAGTGCTTGAACTTCTAAAATGATAGGACGACTCCCCTCCATAATGACAGTTAGTGCTGAACCACTCTGTTGCGAGTCTCGATTAAAAAAGCGAGAAGCTACATCTGTAGCAGATACTAAACCCTCTGAACGCATCTCAAAAACACCTATCTCACTTGTAGGGCCAAAACGATTTTTAAATCCACGAAGTATGCGTAACTCTTGTGATGAATCTCCCTCAAAGTATAAAACAGTATCTACCATATGTTCAAGAACTCGTGGACCTGCAATAGATCCCTCTTTTGTTATGTGACCAATGATAAAGATGGCGATATCTCTCTCTTTTGCTATTCTCATAAGCTCAAAGGTAATTTGACGAACTTGTGTTACAGAACCAGGGGCTGAAGTGATAGCTTCTGAATAGATCGTTTGAATAGAGTCTATGATTAAAAATTCATAGCTTCTTTCCTGCAGTTCAACTAGAATCTGATCTAAGCGTATCTCACTTAAAAGGTAGAGTTTATCTTGGTTTGAGTTAAGTCGATTTGCCCGAAGTTTTATCTGTCCTGCTGACTCTTCCCCTGTTACATAGAGAACATTTTTCCCCATACTTGCGATATTTGAGCCAACTTTTAAAAGTAGGGTAGATTTACCGACACCAGGACTTCCTCCTATAAGAGTAAGTGAACCTGGTACAATTCCTCCACCGAGAACATTATCAAGTTCACTATCTTGTGAAGAGTATCTATAGATCTCCTCTTCGACTATCTCATTAATACTCACTGCTTTTGCAGATTTAGAATTAGGGGATTTTGTCTGTTTAACCACCTCTTGTTGATGTTCATTTAACTCAACAAAAGAGTCCCATGCTCCACAGTTTGTACATTTTCCCATCCATTTTGGAGTAGTAAGCCCACAGTGTTGACACTCAAATAGTATTTTTTTCTTAGCCATAATTTTTCTTTTTGTTTATTTTTTAATATATGTTATAATCTGTCAGTTGGGACAAATGAGGAGCTGGTAACTCCTCATAAGCTTTTAATATAACTTTAATTCGAGAAGAATTAAAATTATAACAATTACAATGGTAGTGTTCATTGCTATATCCTGTATTAAAGGCTGACCCTGTCCCACTTTCCACCTCACAATAAACAGATAATCATTGAAATCGCCAACTAACAAAATAATTTTACAATGATTTAAAAAAAAGAGTAGAAAATATGGCATATTGCCATATTTTTAGAGAAAGAGTTTAAGATAGAGAGGAAAAAATTACTCCTCTTCTACAAATAGAGCATCTAAAAGAGTATCAACAAACTCTTGTTTATCAAATGGTGTAAGATCTTCTGGCTGTTCACCTGTTCCTACATAGATGATAGGAAGTTCAAGTGCATAAGCGATGGAAAATATACTTCCACCCTTTGCTGTACCATCTAGTTTTGTAATGATAACACCATCTATTCCAACCATTTCATTAAATGCTTTTGCTTGTGCTATTGCTGAGTTACCCTGTGTCCCATCTATAACTAAAACAGTTCTATGTGGAGCACCTTCATGTGCTTTATTACAGATACGATTTATTTTTATAAGTTCATTTGCTAGATTTGTTTGTGTGTGTAAACGCCCAGCAGTATCTATGATAACATTATCATAACCCTTACTTTTTGCAGAATCAATAGTATCATAGGCAACAGCAGAAGAGTCATGTCCCTGTTTTGATGCAATAATAGGAACATCTAATCTCTTCGCCCAGAGTGTAAGTTGCTCAATAGCAGCTGCACGGAAAGTATCACCAGCACCTAAGATAACTTTTTTTCCCTCTTGTTTATATTTGTAAGCAAGTTTAGAGATAGTTGTTGTTTTTCCTGCACCATTCACACCGATAATAAGCTCAATGAAAGGAGCTGTAAATTGAGGCTCTTCATAAGATGTATGTGCAAGTGTAGCTAAGAGTTTAGAACGTAGTATCTCTCGTGTTACCTTTGTTTGATAGATCTCATTCATAATAATTTCAACTAGAGCATACTCTACATCAGCCTCTAGTAAGATATCTTCCAACTCCTCTTTAGTAAAGGTTACTTTCTTTTTTGGAGCGACTGATTTAATAGCTTCAACAGTCTTGTTAAGACTCTTTTTTATAAAACCAAACATTCTAGATACCTAAAGCTTTTTTAATGTCACTCTCTATAAACTCTTCTTCAGTAGCACCTTGATAGTAGTTAATTAAAACGCCATTTTTATACATAGCCATAAGTGGAATACCAAAATCTCTTCCTAGTTTAAGTTTTGCAGCTACTGCATTGATAAGACGAGAATTTTCACTAGAGTTAACTAATGTATAGTTTGCATTATATTCATGTTTGAAATTTTCTAGTTTTTCATTTGCTATATCTTGTTCAACTGTAACACCAACTACAAAAAGAGAGTCTTTATATTTTTTTTGAAGTGAAGTAAGATGAGATGCTTCTGCTTGACAAGGTGGACACCATGTTGCAAAAATATCTAAAATGATTACTTTATCTTTCATTCCGTTAACTGTAAAACCTGTAGGTGATTTTTTTATTGTGTACTCTTTTTTATCTAAAGATGTGAGTGTAAATTCATTTGTAGATAGGATTGAGTTTGCATCTTCATTTACTGAAGTTGTATCTGTAGTATTTTCAGAACAAGCTGTAAATAATAAACCAAAAGAGATAAGAGTTGATAAAAGTAGAGTCTTTGACATAGTTTTTTAAACCTTTTTAGTGTAATATAAGAGAAATTATAGCAATAAAAGATTAAATATGACTCCAAATAAAGAAACATTTAGAAAAGAGTGTTTAATAAAACTTAAAAATAGCACAAAACATGATAGACTCTATAAAACAGCATTAGTAAATAAAAAACTATTACAACAGCTGAAGGGAAAAAAAAGACAAAAGATACTTTTTTACTACCCTTTAGGTTTAGAAGTTGATTTAACTAAAGTACTTCGTGAAATACGAAGAAAGAATGATGTTTATATTCCATTTATGCTTGAGCAAAGTTTTAAGATGGTACCATTTAGATTACCTCTTAAACAGAAGAAATTCGGGATTTATGAAGCGGGTAACACAAATAGAAATATAAGAAAAATAGATATAGCTATTGTTCCAGTTGTAGGAGTAGATGGAAACCTTCAACGAATTGGTTTTGGAAAAGGAATGTATGATCGTTTTTTTGAAAAACTACCAAAAAGACCTTATACAATTTTTACACAGCTAGAGTTATGTCAAACTAAAGAGTTTATTTGCGATGATTATGATATCGCAGGGGATATACTTTTAACACCAAAAAAAGTTATAATAAATAAAAATATTAGGAAACGATAATGTTAAACGAAATACTACTTGGTGGTGGAACTGCCATTGTAAGTGGGGTTGTCGGATTTTTCATTTCAAAGAAATTAACAAATGCAAATTTTGAGGTATATGTTCAACAGGCAAAAGCAAAAGCAAATGCTATAGAGAATGAGGCTCAAACACTACTAGAAAGAGCTAATTTAAAATCTCGTGAGATTGAACATGAGGCACAAAAAACTTTTGATACAGCAAAGCAGAGAGCTAAGGCTGATTTGAATCAAAGAGAAAATTCTCTTTCTAAAAGAGAGAGGGAATTCTCATTATATAAAGAAAAAGAAGATGAAAAATTTCAGATACAATCAAGAGCATTACAAGCCCAACAAGTTAATTTACAGAGAAATGAAAAGTCATTAATCTCTTTACAAGAAAAATATGAGAAGAAGATAGATGAAGCTGTACATGTTATAGAGCATAGTGCAGGAATGACACAAGAAGAGGCTAAGGCTTCACTTTTGAAAAAAGTTGAGTATAAAGCACGTGGGGATATAGCTCATATTGTCCGTCGTTATGAGAATGAAGCTAGAGAAGAGGCTGAGAAAAAAGCAAACTTCATTATCTCTCAGGCTACAAGTCGTTTTGCAGGAGAGTTTGCTAGTGAGCGCTTGACAAATTTAGTACATCTTGAAAATGATGATTTAAAAGGGCGTATTATAGGAAAAGAGGGACGAAATATTAAGTCTCTTGAGACACTTTTAGGTGTAGATATTATCATTGATGATACTCCTAATGCTATTATGGTTAGCTGTTTTAATCTTTATCGCCGTGCAATAGCAACAAAAACACTTCAACTTCTTATTGAAGATGGTAGGGTGCAACCTGCGCGTATTGAAGAGATATTTAAAAAAGTTTCAGATGAGTTTGAATCAAATATTTTAAGTGAGGGTGAAGAGCTTGTTGCTGAGATGAACATAGGTGTTATGCATCCTGAACTTATGAAATTAATTGGACGTCTGAGATACCGTGCAAGTTATGGGCAAAATGCCTTAGCACATACTCTTGAAGTGGCTCATTTAGCTGGAATTATGGCAGCTGAAATGGGTGGAGATATAGCCTTAGCAAAAAGAGCAGGTCTCTTACACGATATAGGAAAGGCATTAACTCATGATCATGATGGAAACCATGTAGATTTAGGTGCTGAGATATGTAAACGCTATAACGAAGATGAAGTAGTTATAAATGCTATCTATGCCCACCATGGACAACAAGAGATAAATAGTATAGAGTGTGGAGCTGTTTGTGCAGCTGATGCACTCTCTGCTGCTCGTCCTGGTGCTCGACGTGAGGTTTTAGAGAGCTTCTTAAAACGTGTGACTGAGATAGAGGAGATAGCTTCTGTTCATAGTGGTGTAAAACAGGCTTATGCTATAAATGCTGGCCGTGAGGTTAGGGTCATAGTAAATGCTACTTTAGTTAATGATGATGAGTCTATTTTAATGGCTAGAGAGATAGCAAAAGAGATAGAAGAGAGAGTCTCTTATCCTGGAGAGATTAAGGTGAATGTTATTAGAGAGAGTAGGGCTATAGAGTTCGCTAAATAGCGACTCTATAGAAAAGAAATTATTTTTTTATTGTTGTAACTATAGCACCACGTAAGTCACCCATTTTATAACCCATCGCTTTATCAAGTGGATATCTACTTGTGATCTGGCGTTTAAGCTCAATGTTCTTGATAACACCATGACATTTAAGGCAAACTCTTTTGTTTATTACTAAAGGTTTGTAGTATTTATAAGTGTGAGTATCAACTTTTTGTATTAACTGTTTTGGTAAAATTATATTATTCTCTTTCATATATTCAAAAGATTTTAAAACTGCTAGCTCATCTTCTGTAGGCTTATTAGCAGGACTTCTGTATTTACTACTTATTCTTTTAACTTTTACACCATTTGGGAGTTGCTTATTGACTTTTTCAGTTAATGCATATGCTTCATTAGAACAAAAGTCAAGCGCTTTCATCACACCACCACTTTTCATATTCATTTTCATATTTTTTCCAAGAGTTTTAAGAAGAAGCATTGAACTTTTTTGACCTTGCTGTTTTACACTTTTAAGCTCAGCATTTTTTTTACTCATAGGTGCAGAGAGGAGTAAAGAGGCACTTATGCTTAAAAGAGTTATAGTTTTTAATATTTTCATGATAAAAATTCCTTTATTTGTTAATTTGTAACGAGATTATAGCAAGACTTATAATAATTTAATGCAACTTTGACTATAATCTCGTAATTATTTTAAGACAGGGAGCTTTTCTATGCCAGAATTGTTTACATTTTTCGGAATTATTTCACACGATAAAACATTTATCTATATCGCACACATGCTACTTTCAGCAGGTATAGCTTTATTATTAGTTAGAGTTGCTATGTCAAATCTTACTCCTGTACCAAAAGGTACTCAGAACCTTATGGAAGCATACTTAAATGGTGTTTTACAAATGGGTACAGATGTTATGGGTAAAGAGAATGCACGTAAGTATATTCCTCTTATAGCTACTATTGGTCTATTTGTTGGTATAGCTAACTTAATTGGTGTTGTTCCAGGTTTTGAAGCTCCGACAGCATTCTTAGAGATGCCTCTTACACTTGCATTAGTTGTATTTGTTTACTACAACTATGTTGGGATTAAAGAGCAAGGTGTTATTAAATACTTCAAACACTTCATGGGTCCTGTATGGTGGTTATACTGGTTAATGTTCCCAATCGAGATAGTTTCTCACTTCTCTCGTTTAGTATCTTTATCTTTCCGTCTTTTTGGAAATGTAAAAGGTGATGATATGTTCTTAATGGTAATTCTTATGCTTGCTCCTTGGTTATTACCAATGATTCCATTTGCATTACTTACATTTATGGCATTCTTACAAGCATTTATCTTTATGATGCTTACTACTGTTTATATCGGTTCAGCTGTAGCAGTAGAAGATCACTAGGTCATTCTCTTAATGCAAAAAGATATTTATGATCGTATCATAAGCTTTTTGCAGGGAGCATCATGGGCAATAGTTCTCTTTGGTGCTTTTTTTACTTTCAAATTTACCATCTCTTTTGGACTCGCATTCTCTCTATTTTTTACTTTAATCTTTATTATTGTATCTCTCTTTTTAATTTTAGCTTTAGATGCTTTTTCTGTACAGAAACAGAAGCTGATAGAAGTAAAAAAACAGACAAAACTCTTAGAAAAAATCTACTCTAAACACACTTCATAACACTTTTTAAAGCTTTTTTTAGATAAAATAGAGTAATTATAATTTATTCTATTAAGGAAATCTATGTTTGAAGTAGTTATTGGTCTTGAAGTCCATGTTCAGTTAAACACAAAAACAAAACTTTTTTGCTCTTGTGCAACCAGTTTTAATCATAAACAAAACAGCAACACTTGTCCAACCTGTTTAGCACTACCTGGTGCTCTTCCTGTACTCAATAAAGAAGTTCTACAAAAAGCAGTTATGCTTGGAACAGCGATCAACGCTACTGTAAATCGTACTTCTTACTTTGATAGAAAATCGTACTTTTATCCAGATAGCCCTACTGCATATCAAATTACACAGTTTTATACTCCTGTGATTCAAAATGGTCATCTAGATATAGATTTAGAAGATGGTTCAAAAAAAACTATTCGTATAGGTTTTGCTCACATTGAGGCTGATGCCGGAAAAAATATTCACGATGGTGATATCTCTAAGGTTGATTTAAATCGTGCGGGAACACCTCTTTTAGAGATCGTAACTCAGCCTGATATGAGAAGTTCTGAAGAAGCAGTTCTCTATCTTAAAAAATTGCATTCAATCATCCGTTATTTAGACATAGGTGATGCAAATATGCAAGAGGGATCATTTCGTGTAGATGTAAATGTTTCTATTAGACCAAAAGGTGATGAAAAACTTTATACTCGTGTTGAGATTAAAAATATCAATAGTTTTAAGTTTATTGAAAAAGCTATAGAAGTTGAAGTTATTCGTCAGAGTGAAGCGTGGGAAGATGGCGTTTATGATGATGAGATATGTCAAGAGACTCGTCTGTTTGATCAGGTGAAACAAGAGACTCGCTCTATGCGTGGAAAAGAAGAAGCGGCTGATTATCGTTACTTTCCTGAACCTGACTTGCTAAAAGCAGTAGTAACTGATGAGATGTTTGATAAGTACTCTCAAATTCCAGAACTACCAGATGCTAAGAAAGAGCGTTTTATCAAAGAGTTTGGACTTAATGAATACAATGCAAGTGTAATAACTGCAACTGTAGAGATGGCTCACTTTTTTGAGTCTATGATGGGTAAAAAAGGGGTGACAGCTAAGACTGCAACATCTCTTTTAACAGTTGAACTTTTAGCTCGTTTAAAAGGTGAGTTAAATATTACAAACTCCCCAGTAAATGCTGATATTCTTGGTAATTTGGCTCTAAGAGTTGATGATAAAACTATTAGTAATAAGGCTGCTAAAGAGGTTCTTGACTTCTTAATGGAGAATGAGAGTGATGTTGATAGTGTCATTGAAAAACTAGGTCTTAAGCAGATGACAGATACAGGTGCTCTTGAATCTATGTGTGATGAAATTATCGCTGCTAATCCAGAGAAAGTTGAACAGTATCAAGGTGGAAAAGAGAAACTCTTTGGTTTCTTTGTTGGGCAAGTTATGAAAGCTTCTAAAGGGAGTGCCAATCCTCAAACTGTAAACGAAATTTTAAAAGCTAAATTAGGATAAATATTTATGTTTAAAAGTCTGATAGTTGATGCAGCATATTTTTTACAAACATCTAAACGCTATCAGTCAAGAAAACAGTTTTTTAGAAACTTATTAGAGAATAATAAGTACAAATATAAAAAATATGTAGATGTATTTATGATAATGCTTATTTTTATAAGTGTTGGAGTCTTAATACGTGAAGTAAAGCATCCTATTCATGATTATATGTTTTACTTTAACAGTTATGTTATCTCTATCATCTTTTTTATAGAGTATCTGCTACGTTTTTGGATACATAGTAGTGTTAGTAAAATAATAGTCGATAGAGCTGAGCATGATAGTTTTTTATCTAGAGAAGTAAATC
>Ga0256826_1001518_pt1 | contig 14404 bp, 13 predicted proteins | sample CV79metaG_FD_185975 | JGI IMG/M metagenome (GOLD analysis project Ga0256826, IMG submission 185975) | Hydrothermal vent microbial communities from East Pacific Rise, Pacific Ocean - CV79 | ecosystem: Environmental > Aquatic > Marine > Hydrothermal vents | place: Pacific Ocean: East Pacific Rise...
TGGAACTAAACTAAAACTAGCTATTGAGAGCAATAGATTTGATACTGTTGGTATCGACTTGGTGGCTATGTGTGTTAATGACCTTATCTGTAATTTTGGAACACCTATGTTCTTTTTGGACTACTACGCAACAGGTAAACTTGTGCCACAAAATGCAAAAGATGTTGTAGCAGGAATAGCAGAAGGTTGTAGACGAAGTGAGTGTTCTCTTGTGGGTGGAGAGACTGCTGAGATGCCAGGGATGTACTCTGATGATGATTTTGATTTGGCAGGATTTGCTGTGGGTATTGCTGAGAGAAGTGAGATGGATACTGTTAGCAATGTAAAAGAGGGGCAAGTGATTATAGCACTTCCAAGTTCTGGTGTTCACTCAAACGGTTTTTCACTGGTAAGAAAACTCTTTTTTGATAAGCTAGAGATGAGCTTAGATGATGAGTTTGATGGTAAACCACTTATTGATACATTAATAACTCCTACTCGTATTTATGTAAAAGAGTTTAAAGCTAACCGTGACAAAATAAAAGCATTGGCTCATATTACAGGTGGTGGAATTGTTGAGAACTTACCTCGTGTATTGCCAGAGGGTATGAGAGCAAAGATTGTTAAAGATGATATTAGAGTGCTTCCTATTTTTGAGTTTATGAGTAATCATGTGAGCGAAGAGGAGATGTTTAGAACTTTTAATATGGGTGTAGGAATGATACTTGTAGTTGATGCTAAAGATGTTGATGCGATTTGTGAAAATAGTGATGGTTATGTTATTGGAGAGATGGTAAAAGGGGAAAAAGGGGTTGATTTAATCTAGTTTTCACCTATATTATACAGTTTTTTTGATGAATTTTCCAATTTTTAACTATTTCTCTGATATAATGATTATAACTTAAAATTTTATGGAATTATTATATGAAATTAACTCTCAGACAGATGGAAATATTTTTGAACGTAGTAAAAGAGGGACATCTTACAAATGTCGCAAAACAGATGAAGCTAAGTCAATCAGCTATATCTATGTCTATTAAAGAGTTAGAGAATATATTAGGCTCTCCTCTCTTTGATAGAATTAATAAAAAACTTATACTAAATGAGATGGGTCGCTCCTTTCAACAGGAGATTTATCCTATAGTTAAAAAATTAAACGATATTGAGTATGAGTTTAAAAATACTATCAATAAAGGTATGGTAAGAGTAGGAGCAAGTACTACTATTGTTGACTACCTTATGCCTCCCATTATATGTAGCTATATGAATAACTACCCAGATGTTAAAGTTGGGCTAAAAGAGGGTAATAGCCAACGAATTGTTGATTTAATAAAAGATGGTGAGATAGATGTAGGGTTTATCGAGGGGCGTGTAAATGACCCTGCTATTATAAAAGAGGTGATAGGTGTTGATGAGCTAATTGTTGTTACTACTGATGCATCTTTGACTAATCCATGTTTTATTGATAGTATACAGGATAAAAAATGGGTTCTTAGAGAGGAGGGCTCTGGAACACGAGATGTCTTTTTGGATTATACAAAAGATAGAGTAGACCATATTAATATCTTCTTGGAACTTGGACATACAGAGTCTATTAAATCTCTTCTTCTAAACCATCAATGTCTTACTTGTATATCTAAAATTGCTGTTAAAAATGAGATACGAAACAATAAACTTATGCAAATTCCACTTAAAAACTTTGAGTGTAAGAGAGATTTCTTGATGATTTATCATAAAGATAAGTATCAAAGTGAACTATTTGAAAAGTTTATTCATTTTACAAAAACAATGATTCAACAGATGCTCAAAGAGAATCAACAATAGAGGCATCTTGATAATCTTGTGGGTAGTTAAGATTTATAAAATCTCTACTACTCTCAAACTCTATAGTTGAACACTCTAATCCATCCAAAAAGCTTTGTAAACGATGTCTATTTTGAGACAACTTCTCCTCTGCTAAGGGTAGTACACTCTTTCTATATATTGCACATAGAGGCTCAACTCCATTTGTAGATTTTGCCAAAATTACATCACTATTTGATATCTTTGACTCTTCATAGATATCTTTTATAGTATTGAGTGAGACAAAAGGGGAATCTACACTTAAAATAAAAACTTCATCTGAATCTAATGTTTTAAATATAGATACAATAGCAACCAAAGGCGATGAGACTTCATATATGTCCTCTATTATATCTACAGAGAAATTAAATTTATTAGATTTAGCAGAGATGTATACCTCATCAAAAAAAGGTGAGAGTCGTTTGTATTGATACTCTGTTAAAGTGCTAAATCCACCAAAAGGAAGAAGTGCTTTATCTCTTTTCATGCGAGAACTTTTTCCTCCTGCAATAATTACAGCTACTTTTTTATTCATAATCTCTAAAGCCTATTTGCAACCCACTCAATAACAGTGTTAGCAACTCTTCTACCATACACTGCTGACTTTCTATCATTTACAAGTACTACTACAACATAAGTCTGACCAGAATTTCCCTCTACATATCCTGCTATATTAGCTACACCTCTGATAGTTCCTGTTTTCATCCATGCACGACCATAAACTGGGCTATTTCTAAATCTTCTTTTGATAGTACCATCTATTCCTGCACGAGATAGAGTATTCATCCAACGCATAGCATCTCCTGTTGATGCGTGAATCAAAAGATTATTAAGAGATTGTGCTGTTACCTTTGCAATTCGAGATAGTCCTGAGCCATTCTCTATATATGTTGTATCTGGCTCTAAAATATCATATCTATTTAAAATACTTTTAACAGCTTTACGGCTTTTAAATGTAGTACTTGGAGGAGAGAACTGTTTTGCACCTAATGTTAACATCAACTGTCGTGCCATAAGATTATCACTCTTTTTTGCAATAGTTGCTATCACTTTATCTAACGTTATCGACTTATGAGAGAAGAGATATTTAGCTTTTTTGGGTACTTTTTTGAGTTTTAGTGTTCCTGAAAATTGTACACCCTCTTTTTTTAGTTCGCTCTTTAGGGCATAATAAAATGCACGATGTGGCATACTAATAACCTTACATATAGTACGTTTTCCACATCTTTTAGAGAGTCTACCACTTAGAAAAATTGTAGAGCGTCCTGCACTATTTGTATTTATTTTTACTCTTGGCCAAGAGCGTCCTCTTCTACATGAACCGTTGACCACTTTTAACTTATTTACAATCTTGTACGAACCATCAGGTACATCTTTGTTAATCCTAATGCTTCTTCCTCTAGGTGTTACACAGATAGTACTTTTTCGTTTATTAAACATCATAGCATCTGGCATTGCGTTATATGGACTATATTTATTTCTATCAAAACCAGAATTATTTTTTGAAGGGATAGAGAATATACTTCTATCTATAATAATATTGCCTAGAATTTTTTTAATCCCACTGTTGCGAATCTGCTCTACAATTCCTGCTATATGTTTGGTTGCTAACGTAGGGTCGCCTGATGCTTTAACATAGATATCTCCTCTTAGGACACCATTTCGTATATATCCTGTATGAAAAAATTTAGTCTCCCAACGATAATCATATCCCAAGGCTAAAACTCCTGAATATGTTGTTAATATTTTGATAACAGATGCAGGAGTTCTTTTTACATGGCTATTCCACGAAACTATAGGAGTTGGAGAGTTGACCTCTTGTATATGAATACTGTAGTTGGCACTATTTATAGGGTAAGCGTTTAACTGCTCCTTAAGCTCATAAGGAATAGTTGCTTTTAGAGAGACAACACCGAAAAATAGAGTATAAAATATAATTTTTTTTAATTTTATAAAGTTCATTAAGTAAAATACCTCAATTATTTTTTTAAGTTATCATAGTCTATTTTAACTTTAATAATGGGTATAATTTGGGGATTTAAAAACTATAAAAGCGTTATATTTAAATAGTTTACAGAGTTTTTGATATTTGATTAAAAACTCTGTAATAGAGAGCTATTACTTAGCGTTCTTTTTATCTCTAGCAGCTCTTTTACGAACGATAGGGTCAAGAGATTTTTTTCTAATTCTAATAGATTGTGGAGTAATCTCTACAAGCTCATCATCCTCAATCCACTCCATAGCAGACTCTAGTGTAATTGCTCTTGGAACAACCAATTTAATAGCATCATCAGCACCAGATGTTCTCATGTTTGTTAGCTGTTTACCTTTTAGTGGGTTAACATCTAAATCACCTGGACGTGCAGATTCACCAATTACCATTCCTGAGTATACTTTATCTTGTGGTTTAATAAACATTACTCCTCTAGCTTGAAGATTAAAGATAGAGAATGCGACTGCCTCACCATTATCCATAGATACTAATGCACCAGGAGTTCTACTTTGAACTGTACCTGAATATGCTCTATACTCCAAGTATGAGTGGTTCATGATTCCTTCACCTTTTGTATCTGTAAGAAACTCATTTCTAAATCCGATAAGACCACGAGCAGGAATTTCAAACTCTAATCTTACTGTACCATCAGGCATTGGTACAAGAGAAGTCATGTTTGCTTTTCTCTTTCCTAGTTTCTCAATAGCAACACCTTGGAACTCCTCTGGAACATCTACAACCAAATGCTCAAATGGCTCTAGTGTTACACCGTTCTCCTCTTTTGTTACAACTTCTGGTCTTGCTAACATAAACTCAAAACCTTCACGTCTCATATTTTCAGCCAAAATACCAATCTGAAGTTCACCTCTTCCTGAAACCTTAAATGAGGCATCTCCCATAGGCTCCATACGCATAGCGATATTTGTCTCCATCTCTTTTTCAAGACGCTCTCTAATTTTGTTAGATGTTACGTGTTTTCCCTCTTGTCCTGCTAATGGTCCATTATTTACAGACATAATAACAGAAAGTGTAGGCTCTTCTACGTGCATAGGGTCAAGTGCTACTGGGTTTTGTGAATCACAAATAGAGTCCCCTACATCAATATCATTAAATCCAGCAATTGCTACGATATCACCTGCTTCTGCCTCTTGAATCTCAATTCTCTCAAGACCTTTAAAACCGATAAGTTTAGATACCCGAGATTTTGTTTTCTCTCCTGATGCTTTCATCAAGAAGTACTCATCACCTTTTTTAATTTTACCATTAAAGATACGAGTAATACCAATACGTCCCACAAAGTTATCAGAGTCTAGTGTAAATACCTGTGCTTGTGTATCATTGTCTGGTGAACCTTTTGGATATGGAACGTGTTCAATGATAGCATCAAAAAGAGGTATCATATCTTTGTTTTCATCCTCCATCTCATGCTTCGCGTAACCATCTCTAGCTGCTGCGTATAGAACAGGAAACTCTAATTGGTCTTCATTTGCATCAAGTGCAACCAAAAGGTCAAACACCTCGTCCATTACTCTATCAGGGTCAGACCCCTCTTTGTCAATCTTGTTAATAACAACAACAGGAATAAGACCAAAGGCGATTGCTTTTTTCAAAACAAATTTAGTTTGAGGCATAACACCCTCTTGTGCATCAACAAGGAGAAGTACACCATCTACCATCTTTAGAACACGCTCAACCTCTCCACCAAAATCGGCGTGACCTGGGGTGTCGATAATATTAATCTTATGTTCACCATAAGTAATAGCTGTATTTTTAGAGAGAATAGTAATTCCTCTCTCTTTTTCGATAGCATCGCTATCCATAGCTCTCTCTTCTACTTGCTGATGAGCTTCAAATGTTCCAGACTGTTGTAGTAATTCATCAACTAAAGTTGTTTTACCGTGGTCAACGTGAGCGATTACGGCAATATTTTTGATTTTTTGCATTGCAAGGTTTCCTATACTATAAATAAATTACGCGAATTATATCCAAAAGATATTACAAATAGATATTTGATTGTTTTTAAGAGAGTTTTAAGAAAATTAACCTAAACTAAAATCATAATAATAAAGAGAAAAAAATAGGATTAAAATTAATGAAACATACGCCAACAACAGATATAGAGATAACACTTATGCACCATACTCCCCTAACTGTTTGTGCCCATGCCATTCGTACCTGTTGGCAAAGTTTTGACAAGAGTGATGATGGTGGTGAGAAAGATTTAGCACTTATAGATAGAGTTGGAAATAAATATAAACACGCTTCTACATTAGAACATTTAGTATATACTTTTTTTATATCAGGAATTTCTCGTGCATTACTACAAGAGTTAGCACGTCATAGAGTCGCAAGTTTAAGTGTGAAAAGTACAAGATATACCCTAAAAGAGTTAAAAAAATGTGAATCATTTAAAGAAAATGATTATGAAAATGCTAAAAAATTTATTGTATTGACAGGTAATAATCTTATTGACACAGCTTCAATAAAAGCTTTAAATAATCTTCAAGAAATACTTAAATCTGGAGCATCTAATGATATGGCAAAGTATTGTCTACCTGAGTGCTATAAAACAGAATTAACATGGACAGTTAATGCTCGTTCATTGCAAAATTTTATTAGCTTAAGAAGTAACAAAAGTGCATTGTGGGAAATCCAAGATTTAGCAAAAAAGTTATATAATACACTACCCAAAGAGCATAAATACCTTTTTGAAGATAATATTAATTAAAAATAGCAATTAATATTATTTTTAAATAAAGAAAAATTAGGGACACTTTATAACATTTTACAAAAAACTATGTTATACTTATGAAATTTTTATACAAAATACAAGGAGATATATAATGAGATTAAGAACTTCAATAGTTGCAATAGCAGCATTAAGTAGTATGAGTTTTGCTGGTGGAGACATTGGTGGAGTGGTTGATTTAGGAAATAAATATACAGACTATGTACCAGCACAAGCAGAGGTAGAGTATGTAGAACCTGCTGTTGAGTATGTTGCTCCTCCAGCAGAAGAGTATGTTGAACCATATGTTGCACCTGCACCATATGTCGCACCTGCACCTGCACCAGTTTATGTTGCACCGACACCAGCACCAGCTCCATATGTTGCACCACCAGTTGCAACACCACCAGTTGTTGTTACACCAAAACCAACACCAAAACCTGTTGTTGTAGCAAAACCATCAGGTCCTAGTGGTCTATATGTGGGTGGTGCATTGGCAGCTATGGCATCACGTTCTGATTGTGAAGGGAACAGAGCTAATATATTCTCGGAAGAGAAAGGTCAAGATAGACAACTAGGTTTCACAGGTATTCTTGGTTATGACTTTATGGATTATCTTGGAGCAGAGCTTAGAGCATCTATTGGTCTTGCAAAAGATAATAAAAATTCAGAAAAAATGAAACAGTATGGTGTATATCTTAAACCAAATATTGATTTAGGTAAAGCACTTAATCTTTATGGTCTACTTGGATACTCATCTACTAATATGTCAGAGTGTGGTAAAAATGCTGACCTAGGTAGTAATAATGATGGATTCTCATATGGTGCGGGTCTTGATTATGGTGTAACTGAAAATATTTCTGTATTTACAGATTTTGTTAACTACCTAAGAGATGATGATACACGCTCTACATGGGGTACAAATATTGGTGTAAAGTATAAATTCTAATAGAACCTTTACTTTATTGAAAAAGTTTTATCAAGCGTTAATCGTTTGATAAAACTAATTTTATCCTCTACAAAACTTTTCACACTTCTTTAAAATATATCTAAGAATTCTTCTAAAGTTTTTAAATATATTTTAAAAACATGAATAAATCTAAAAATAGGTAACATTTTGAGACTACTACTACTATTAGGACTAATATATACCTCTCTATGGTCATCAAGACTAGATGATGAGATACGTTTTAACATCGGGAATGAATCAAGTAAGATTAAATCACTCTATGCTATGAATGGGAATCGACCACTGTGGGTAGGTCATGCAAAAAACTTTAATCAGTTTTTAGAAATTCTACACAACCCTTACTTTAACTATAAAAACAAGTTATTTAAACAAGATACTATTGACCAATACTCGTATCTACTTCATAATGACATGAATCCAGATGATAATGTTAAAGATTTGTATAAACTAGAGGTTGCTTTGACTAGCAGTTATATTGACCTTGCAAATTTTATTGTAAAAAGTGATGTGGATTGGGAGAGTGTACGTAACAAACTACATGAGCTAAAAGAGACAAAAGATATCAAAGCAAACTGGGAGATGGTTAAAAAAAGAGTACCATCTGTTAGTGAGCTATTTAATGCAATAACGAGTCAGGATATTGCTACTTTTTATAAATCATTAACTCCCTTAAAAAAAAGACATCAATTTTTGATTAACTCACTAGAGAGATATCAGAATATGTATGAGGTTAAAAAAGTGAGATATGGGGAAGATTTAAAATTAGGAGATAGCCATCCTCGTATCGTAAATATCAAAAAACGCTTGGTTATTTCTGGTGATTTTCCATATCAAGAGAGTTATAGTGATATGTTTGGAGAGAAGTTAAAATCTGCAATGATACAGTATAAAAATAGATTTAATTTGGAGCAGAATGGAGTTATAGATAAAGTTATGATATATTATCTAAACAAACCAATTAATCTGCTAATTAAAGATATTATTACAAACCTTGATAAGCTAAAAGTCTTTCCAAATAAATTTCCAAGTGAAGTTGTTATAGTAAATATTCCAGAGTTTCGCATGAATTATTATAAAGACTCATATCCTGTATTAAGTATGAATGCTGTAGTAGGAAGAGATGTGAGACCAACACCTATTTTTTCTAGTAATATGACCTATCTTGTATTAAACCCAACATGGAACATTCCAGAGAACCTTGTTAGAAGAGATTTGATAGATACACTAGAAAAAAATCCAGACTATATGAAAGAGCATCATATTCATGCCTATCGTGGTTGGGGTAAAAACAGTAAAGAGATAAAAAACTTCACGGCTGCAAAGCTTTTACCTTATAGAGAGGGGGGAACTATTCCTTATCGTTTTGTACAATCACCAGGAGATGATAATGCTCTTGGACGTGTAAAGTTTATGTTTCCCAATAAATACTCTGTATATCTACACGATACAGATAACAAGGATTTGTTAACTCGTAGATATAGAGTCTATAGCTCTGGTTGTATGCGTCTGCATCATCCTATGGAGTTTTTGGAGGCACTTAAACCACGCTTAGGTTCTGCTGCTAAACGTGTAGATAAGTATCTTGCTAGTAAAAAAACTAAACATCTTCGTTTTAATCGAAAACTTCCTGTTCAAACGGTATACTTTACTGTATTTGGGCGTAATGGTCAAACCTATTTTAGAAAAGATATCTATGGATATGATAAATTTGTAAGAGAAGCAACACCAAACAATGGATTAGAAGTAGAGACTTTTACTCCTCCTCCTGAAGTAGAGAAGTTTGATGATTCTGATGGTATACTTTTTTAGATAGCTATAATATAAATAAACATCCTTATTTGGGTGTTTATTTTAGTAAGTTGTAGAACTCAGCAGGAGCATCAACCTCAAAACTCAAAAATCTTTTTTTTACAGGATGATAAATTTTTAAATATTGTGCATGAAGTCCTAGTTTATCCCCTTTTTTACCATACCGTTCATCTCCAACTATAGCATTACCCAACCAAGATAGATGAGCCCTTATTTGGTGCTGTCTTCCTGTTTCTAGTTTTACCTCTAGCAGAGAGCGTTTTTGTTCAGATTTCTTTACCTCATAGTGTGTTACTGCACGTTTGGCAAACTTATGCTCACCTATATGCATTTTGTACTCTTTTTCATCTAATCGTAGTGGTTGGTCTATTGTACCTTTTAACTCTTTTGGTTTCCCCTCTACAATTGCCAAATATACCTTTTCTGCTTCACTCCACTTATCCATAATCTTCTCTCTAATCTCTTTAGATGTAGCAAAGAGTAGAACCCCTGACGTATCTCTATCTAGTCTATGTACAGGAAAGATTTTCACACTGTTTTTCATACCCTTAGCACGAGAGAGCTGATTTCGTAAAAGTGCTAAAGCGTGTTGTTTGTTCTCTTGTGTTGTTCCAACAGAGAGTAAACCATAAGGTTTATTGATAGCAATAATATTAGAGTCTTGATAGAGTATCTCTAGTGTTGTGATATGGTTTGCAGAGATTTTTCTCTTTTCTATTACACCTACCTCTACTATGTCATCTATGTTTAATGGAAAATCATGTTTGGTAGTCACCTCTCCATTGACTGCAACAGTTGCAGATTTTAAACGCTCTTTTACTTTTTTCTTTGACCAACCATTTAGAGTATAAAATAGAAATTTTAGGAGTTTATCCTCTTGTTTTACTTTGAATTTTTCTGCCATTGTGTAGACCTTTCTTTAGTAGTAGGATTTTATCATAATAATATGCTAAAATATATCTTATGAACTATAATTACAGATACTTTGTTACTCTATCCCTTTTTTTTTCGGTGGCTCAAGCTTCATTTATGGATAACTATTGGCTCTCAAAAGCATATAATAGTTATCAAAAACAAGACTACAATACAACTATATCTAATCTCAAAGAGATAGATAGTATATCTTTGCAGAGTCAACTTATCTCTGCTGATACATATTATAGACAAGGGGCATATCAAAAGGCAATAGGGCGTTACCAATCCATCCAATCTACCTCACCAAAGATAAAACAGCATCTATATTATAATATAGCCAATGCTTATGTTAAACTATCACAATACACTAAAGCAAAAGAGTATTATGTGAAAGTACTACAGCTTGGAGATGATGCTGATGCAGAGTATAATCTAAAACTTATCGCCTTTAGAGAGGATAAAAAAGATAAAGAGTCAACTGCTCCACACCCAAAATCACAAAATTCAAGCTCTGGTAAAAGCCAAAAAGAGTCAAAGAAAAAAAGTAAAAAAAGCAAGGACTCCTCTAGCTCTAGTAGTGGTGGAGATGGCAAAAGAAGTAAAGAGAAAAATGTTAAGAAAGGGAAGATAATGAGCAGTAAAAAAGAGGAGAAACATCCACTTGGTTCAAAAGTTTATGAACTGATAAATGAGGGGTATATCTATGAAAAACAGCCTTGGTAGTATACTGTTTTTACTAATATCATCACTTCTTTATGCAGAGGATTTTACTTATGATATTAGAGTTGATAATCCTAATCCTTATGTAAAAGAGGGGGTTATTTTAACCTTAGATATAAATCAGACAAACCATGATATTGTTTTGCTTTTTAATTTTGATATCAAAAAAAGTAAAAACTATAGCTTTACAAGGCTTGATAGTATAGAGAATGATACGCATCATAATGCTCATATTAAGTATATATATCTATTATATCCTCTAAAAAAAGGGGCATTGGATATTGAGTTTAATCTACTAAAAAAAGTCACAAATGATGATAGTATAACCTATAGTTACTCAGGAGATAGGGATAATGTAAAAGCTTTAGTGACAGAAGATACTAAAATCAAACTACCTCCTTTAGCTTTGGATGTAAAAGCTATCCCAAAAGATACTCTGCTTGTAGGAGAGTTTAAACTAACCCATACTATTAAAAAACATAATCTAAAGGCGTATGAGCCTATACCATTCAATATAACGCTAGAGGGTACAGGTTATCCCCCTTTAGTTGATACTATTTTACCAAAAGGTGGAGATTTTACGAGGTTTACAGAAAAACCTATAGTTCATTCAAGAGCAGGAATAGATGGAACAAAAAATAGAGTAGTATATCCCATAGCCATCTCATCTAAAGATAGTTTTACACTTCCTAAAATTGGACTAAAGGGATTTAATCCTAAAACAAAAAAGAGTTATGAGCTAACTATTCCTAAACAGAGATTTGAGATAAAAAAAGTAGCCATCACAAATCTAATTGATAAACAAGATACACCTATTGCAACAAAGCAAGATTGGTCATGGCTATATAAACTATTATCCTATATTCTCATATTTATAGCAGGATATTTAACAGCACTCACTCTAAAATGGCAAAAAAAAGATACTCAAAAAGAGTCAACTACATTGGAGGTAAAAATAAAAAAATGCAAAGATAAAAAAGAGCTACTACAGCTTCTTATAGCCTCTCGTGATAAAAAATTTGCTTCAACTATTGAGGAGTTAGAGGGTGAGTTGTATCGTAAAAAGTAAAGTTTAAGAGTTTTTAGAGTCTTTTAGAACACTTTTATTTATAATATTAAGATGAGTAAAATAATAGATAATTTCTACTCAAAATCTTTCTTCAAAGCCTCAATAATCTCAAAGGCATTAATAATATCCTCTTTGGGAATAGACATAAAATTAGTAAGTGATTTTTTGAGTTGAGTAGTTGAGATATCTTTGGTTCTCTCCAAATAGACCACCTCACAATGCTCTTTTAAAAAATCAAATTCACCCCTCCAATCATCTCCCATTGCGAAGATATCAATATTATACTTTTTTATATCGCTAACTTTCTGCTCCCAATTATCTTCAGGAATAACCATATCTACACACTTAATATTTTCTACTATCTCGGCTCTATTAGCATAAGATATCATCACCTTTTTACCCTTTAGAGTATTAAACTCATCTGTTGATACAGCTACTATTAGCTCATCAGCCATACCTTTTAATCGCTGAAGAAGCTTTAGGTGTCCTATGTGGAACATATCAAATGTTCCGTAGGTTATTATGGTTTTTTTTGATGTCATTTTCTATCTCCAATATAATTAAGTAACTCAATAATATCTATTTTTTTATCTAAGTATGGATTATAGTAGTGAGTATATAAGATATAACTTCCTGCAAATATCTCATCTATAGTTAACTCTCTTTTTCGTCTTTTACAAGATATTTTATCCTCTGTTACACCCCATCCTGCATAAAATGGCAATCCATAACAGCAGACCTCTTTATCTAGTAAAAGTGCCTCAAATCCCATTCCTGATGTTTTAGTATAGATTTTATCAAAGTAACTCATTAACTCAATAGGGTTAGCATTATCTTTTAAAATAAAACACTCTTTTGGAATATCTTTTGAGCTAATATCTGACTCTTTTTTACCACTAAGCACATCAGGATGGATTTTAATATATATTTGAGAGTTTGGATTACTATTAAAAGCATCATCTATCATCTCTTTAGTACTGAATCTATTACCCAATCCATACTCCAATGAGCTATCACCTGCCGTTTGAGATACTATTAGTACTTTAGGTATATCATTGTCAAGGTAACTCAAATCTAGCTCTTTAAAATTATTATATTTAGAGATTTTATACTCTATTATCTTGGCTCTTGCCTCTTTTGCTTGTTCCATCAGCTTCTTATCATTTTTAAAGTCATAACTATTGAGTATATTCTCTAGCTTTGAAGGCTTTGTAGCATCATAATAGATACCAATATCATCCTTAACAATAGAAAAACTAGGACTCCCCTCAACACCCAAACCAAAAGAGCGAATAAATCCATCTTCTAATAATATAAATCTGTTATATCTAATTTTTGCCATTTTCTCAGCCCAAAGTCCAGATTTTTTTCTTCCCCATCCTACAAAGGTTACTTTTTCAAATAGATATGTTAAACTCTTTATAGGAGTTGTTTTTTTTATATCTAAAAAGTTTTTACTATTTTGGATTAGTGGATTTGATATAGATAGAAACTGCATAAATTTAATCCTTTAATATATGACGTAAAAGGGCATAATATTTAATATATATAAAGTTTTTTACTTTCACTTTTATCTGATATAATAAAGAGTTATGATATAACTCTTTTTCTATAGCTAACTGCTCCAAAACTCTCTCTATCTCACACTCTTTTAATGTCAAAGGGTCAATATATTTTGGATATAGTATATATGCTCCTGCAATTAGTTCAGATATATTTAGTTCTCGTTTTCGTCTTTTGCATTCCATCATATCTATAGTTAATCCCCATCCTGCATAAAAAGGAATTCCATAGCAAACTACCTTTTTATCTCTCAAAAGTGCTTCAAATCCAACCAAAGAGGTCATAGTATGTACCTCATCAGAAATAGATAAAAGTGTATCTATACTAACCTCTTTTTCAATACGATTACAATATTTTAATACCTCTATATCTTCGATATTGCCCAATCTATTACCATTTAATACATCGGGGTGAGGCTTATAGATAATATATGAATTAGAGTTACTACTATAAACAGATTGTAAAAGCTCAATATTTTTCATACTGTCTGCTCCATATACAAGAGAAGCATCACCCTCAACTTGACCAATTACCAAAAGAACTTTTTTACTACTGTCTATATTTAGCGTAATCTCTCTATCTTTATAGATATTATATTTTGAGATTCTATTTTCAACTAGATAGTTTTTTACTCTATTGGCTCTATCTTGTAATTCATGGGTAAAATTATAGTTATTTAAAATATTCTCCAAATCACTCTCTTTGGTTGCATTAAAGTAGATACCTTCTCTATCAATAATCAGTGAATATGGTTGAGAGAAATCAACACCCAAAGAGACTGAACGGATAAAACCATCCTCAATACGACAAATATCT
>Ga0256826_1001519_pt1 | contig 14400 bp, 13 predicted proteins | sample CV79metaG_FD_185975 | JGI IMG/M metagenome (GOLD analysis project Ga0256826, IMG submission 185975) | Hydrothermal vent microbial communities from East Pacific Rise, Pacific Ocean - CV79 | ecosystem: Environmental > Aquatic > Marine > Hydrothermal vents | place: Pacific Ocean: East Pacific Rise...
TGAGCATTCGAATGGTTTTAATATGGAGATTGTAGAAGTCTATTTAGAGTCTATTAAAAAAAGACTCTATAAAGTACTTATTCTCTGTGAATCTGATAAGGTAGCTTCTGCTATTATTGATTCTAAAAAATATGTTGGGGCATATCGTTTTCATTAAATTTATTTAATCTCTTCAATCTCTTCATCATCTTCAAGTAGATGACAGAATTTTAAACCATGTAAGAAGATTGCCCATGAGATGTAAATCCATAGGAAAAAGAAGAGGAGGGTACTTAGCCCTCCGTATATACTCATATACGTTTTATTGTGCATGACATAAAAGATAAATCCACTCTTAGCAACGTACCATACAAGTGATGCAATAAATGAGCTAATGCCTGCTGCTTTTACAGATACATGAGTATTTGCAGAAATTTTGTAGGTTAAAAAGAAGATAGACCAAATGATGAAAAATGGTAGAATTTGTAAAACATGAATACCATCAGTTAGCTTATGTTGGTCTAGGCTAAGTTGCAGTTGTGCTGATACATAAAAAGAGAGTACCATCATGATGGGTGTTAGAGTTACTAATGTCCAGTAGACAGTAACAGAAGACCAAAAGCTTCGACGTTTGCACTCAAAGATGTCATTAATGATATAGTCGTAGTTCTTAAAAAACATCATAGAGGCAAAAAGTACATAAACAACCCCCATCATACCTAGTTGTCCTGAGTTATTGACAAAAGTATTAATGTACTTTAAAATCTCTTTTGAGTGTGTAGGCATTAGATTTTCAAAAAGTAGAGCTTGAATATCTTTATAGACATCATCAAAGATTGGTAAGTTTGTAAAAATAGATAAAATAATGACTAAGAGTGGAATAATAGAAAAAAGAGTGTAGTAGCTTAAAGATGCCGAGTAGTAAGAGAGCTTATCAGCAAAAAGAGCAGAGAGAAAATCCCTAATAAAGACATAATACTCCTTAATGAGTTGGCGTATCTTTATTGGTTTTTTCATCTCTTTACAACCCCATCTTCCCAGGGTTCAAAATATTATTTGGGTCAAATGCTTTTTTAATATCTTTAAAGAGTTGTAACTCTTCATTGTTGAAGGCAATTCCCATAAATGGAGCTTTTGAGGTTCCTATGCCATGTTCACCTGAGAGTGTTCCTCCCATGTCTACTACCATTTGGAATATCTCTTCAATACATTTATGACCTTCGTCTATTTGAGAGATGTCTATCATGACATTTACATGAATGTTTCCATCTCCTGCATGTCCAAAACATGGAACTTTAAAGCCATATTTGTCACCAAGAGCATAGATATTTTTTAGAGCTTCTGGTAACATTGAACGAGGAACAGAGATGTCTTCGTTTAGTTTTTTGTTTCCAAAGATAGTAATGGATTGAGATGCATTTTTTCTAGCGTACCATAACTCTTTCTCTTCTGCTTCATCTTTAGCAATTTTAAACTCTGTAGCAGAGTTCTCTTTGAATGATTTTTCAAGGGTTTCTAGTTGAAAGGCTACCTCTTCTGGTACGTTTCCATCTACATCTCCAACTAAAACTGCTCCAGCTTCTTTTGGTAAGTCCACACCTAGTTTTTCTATTAGAGCTTCAATAACTAATTTGTCTAAGAACTCCATCGCTACAGGGTTGGCTCCTGCTGAAAGAGATTTGAAAACAGCATTCATTGCATTGTCAACGCTTGGGAAGATTCCCATGTAGGTCTTTTTGTACTTTGGTTTAGGGATGAGTTTTAGAGTAAGTTCTGTAAGAACAGCTAGAGTTCCCTCTGAGGCAATTAAGATACCAGCAGTATTGTATCCTGCAACATCTTTAATGGTTCGTTTCCCTGCTCTAATGATGTCTCCGTTGGTACGAACAGCTTTTAGTGCCATAACGTAGTCTTTGGTAATTCCATATTTTGCTGCACGCATTCCACCAGCATTTTCTGAAACATTACCACCAAGAGTTGAGTACTCTTCACTTGCTGGGTCTGGAGGGTAGAAAAGACCAAGCTCTTCAACATGTTTTTGTAAATCCATGTTAACGACTCCAGGTTGTACTACAGCTACCATATTTTGAGTATCAATCTCAAGTATTTTATTCATGTGCTTTTCCATGGCAAGAATGATTCCACCATTAGCAGGTAATGCACCACCTGTAAAGCCAGAACCTGCACCACGAGCAGTAATGACAATAAGATTGTCGTTACAGTATTTTAATATATCAGATACATCTTGTTCATGACGAGGGAAAATTACAGCATCTGGTTCAAAACGTGTACGTGTAGCATCATAACTATAAGCAATCATATGTGCTTTATCATCGTAAATATTTTCAGCTCCTACTATGTTGGTAAAAGCTTTAAGATGTTTTTTATCTATCATTTTATTTTAGACCATCAACCGATTGAAAATAAGGGGTATAGTTTTTTTCAGTAAAACCAAAAGTAGAGAGATTTAGTTGTTCAAAACGTGCGTAAAATGGTGTGACTGCTGAATTAGGGTTAGTTAGTAATTCAGTCTCTCCGATAAATTGTTTTGAAATAGGGTCTAACACACGCAATTTATTTGATGTAACAATAAGTATTAATCCAATTTGATTTTTTTTGGCAAAATTGCTTAAACTATCTGTAGTTAAGTAGGACTCTTCTTTTTTCATAAACTCTAAAGCATAAGCGTCAGGGTGAACCCATGTTCTATTAAAACGTTTTGTAATTTGTTGGTAAGCTATTTGGTTTGGGGCAATAAGAAGAACATTATTATAAAAATTTCCAAAAATGACTTTATCTCCTACTGCTACTGCTGTTTGAATGCTTGGAATATTTTCATGTAAAATAGCTGTATAGTTCGATACAGATGCTTCAGCAGCACCTTTAGAGATAGAGGTATGAGTAATAGCTGAGAGTCCATTTCCATAGTTATGAATGATAATACCACTCATTCCTTTTGGTACAGAAGAGGAGAGTTGAATCTCTCCTGTAGAAGTAATGTTACTAACAGTAGTGCTAATACTTGTTGGTAGTGCATCAGCAAAAAGAGCATAGCTTAGTGCTAAAAATATAAATAAATTTTTTTTCATGATTATCCTTGAAATCTAATAATCTAGGATTATACATATTCCAAGATTAATCCCAATTAAATTCCGTCAACTCTCAACAATTTTGTTTTTCCAATCATTAGGTCTATGGTCATTTTCATACGTTTAAATACAGATTCTTGTCTATATTCAAGGTTGTGCTTTTTACAAATATCTTTAATAAGGGGTTGAGTTTTTTGATAAAAGCTCAAAGGCATATCAGGGAAGATATGGTGTTCTACTTGGTAGTTTAAGAATCCATGTGCATAGTCAATAAGGTCTGAGCCTGTATTGTAATTAACAGAACCCATAATTTGACGAAGATAAAATTCTCCATGTCCTTTGTATGGTTTATTAAACATATAAATATCATCAGCAGAGTGATTAGGTACAATCACTAAAAATGAGTGTAAGTTTGCAAAGTATTCAGCAATAAGTACAATAATAAATGCATTAAATACGGCTGTCAAACCAAGTGGTATGAAGAGTGCTGGAATAACAATGAACTTAATAACACCATAAGGAAGGTAATAATTCCACCAAAGTTCAAAACCAAAAGGAGTACGAGGATCAAATTCATAGTCAAGAATCTCTTTTTTGTTATCTTCTTTTAGTTTTTTATTTTGTAAAATTCTAAGAGTGTTTGGTGCATAGTAGGTAAACTTCCATGTTCCTGCAAAAAGGTAAACAAAAAGTCTTCTTGCCCACATTGGTGTTTTTGATTGAATAAGCCACTGCATATTTCTTTCAACATTATCTGGATCGTCAGCCTCTCCAAGGTGATAGTGGTGCATAATATTATGTTCATAAGACCAAGCATCTGGGGTTATCCAGTCTAACCAGTCAAGGTGTCTTCTTGCACCTTTTGCATAGAACTTTTTAGTATATTTTTCTGGAACATTTGGTACTTTGTCGTAAGCACCATGAAGTACAGGGTGGGTAACATTTGCCCAACGACCAACATTTCCAGTACTAATAAGTAGTGCAGAAACTATAGCTAAAAACCAAAACATTATAGGGTTTATACCGGCAGTGGTAAGTTCTAGTGCAGAGATAAGAGCTATAAGAAAGTAACCTGAGAAGGTAGCCATTCTTCCCCAGCGTTCCATTTTAAGTAGATGTTGGAAGTCCTCTTCGGTTGGATCTCCTATTGTAGCTTTTGCTTCCTCAATATCTTTTTTGAGTTGTTCCTTATCAATTTGATCGTAGGGTGTGTACTGATGACTTTGAGACTCTAACTTTGACATTTTTATCCTTTTTTTTGCATAATAATTTCATTATATATAAATAGTTATAATATGATTAATAATCTGTAGTAATATAGATATAAATTTAATTTATATATAATTTGGTTACAAATATCTTTTTTTCTTCAATATAAAATATTAATTTTTAACTTTATTCATTGCTTTGAACCAATTTCTTGTAAAATTTTTTTTGATATAGCTCTCTGAATGGGGTACAAAACATCCAGCACAATTTTGATGAATAGCATTTTCTGAAATATATTGACTACCATCTTTTGAGTCAATACTGCAAGTGGAAAAAAGTATTTTATTATTCTCTTTTTTAAATCCATCATCATTAAATCTAAAATTAGGACAAGCACAAAAGTAACAGTTTAGCTCTTTATTGTCATGACATTTTTTATTGTCAGCATAAAGAGGACAAAAATTAGGTTCATTTTTAACCATATTGTCAAATTTGAAATACTCAATTAGCTCATCATCACTTAAATGGGTGAGTCTATCAACAATCTTTTTATGCTTCTCTCCATGCTCTTTAAACCATGAACCATAACTCATAACAGAACTCCTATAAATAGTAAAACTTCTACGCCTTCAAGTGTTGCACCTAAAACATCTCCGTTGACAAAACCAAGTTTTGATTTTAGAGTGTAAGAGATAATTAGTGATATAGTGAGACCTATAATGAGTAATAGTATAAAATTCTTTAAAAGAAATGAACCAACGATAGTAAAAATAGTAAAAGATATAATAAAGTAGGGAAGGGTTAACGATTCTTTTAGTTGTGTTGCAAAAGAAGATTGAAAAGTATGAAGTTTAAAAAGAAGTAGAAGGGATACTCTTGATATGATAAGTATAGAGATAAACTCCATTAAAAAATTATGGGTTAACAGATAAGTGATACCTGCAAGTTTTAAAATGATGAGTCCAACGGCATAGAGTACACCCATCGCACCAACGGTTGGTTCTTTTATAATTTCATAAGCATTTTTTCCAGAGTGAGAGGCGTAAAGAGCATCAGCAACATCAATAACTGCTTCGGTATGGATAAAACCATATAGCATCATATAGATAACAGCAGAAAATAGAGCTCCATACCAAGTTAGATGATTTAAAAAGAGAAAAATTGTAATGGTTACTATGCCTAGGGTTAATCCGACTAATGGGAGAAAACTTAGCATTGATGCTAAAACAGTTTGTTGAGATAAGTCGTCTGATCTTTTAAAGTTTATAGGTAAAACTGAAAAGTATGAGAAAGAGAATTTAAATCCAAGATAGATATTGTTTATCATAGTGAATTATACTAAAAAATATAATGTTTTTAACATTAATTTAACACAATAGAATATTTTTAATATTGAAAAATAGCAATTGTGAACTTAAAACTTTTAATTTAGAGAGGGATTCTATAAAATAAGTAAAACTTAATTTAAAATAAAATATAATTTTTAGATATATAATTTATTTTTAGTTTAAATAGGAGTTACATAATGTTTTATATTTTTAGATTTACTATACGGTTATTGTTTATATCATCAATATTCTATAGTTTCTCTCATGCTATTGAGATAAAAAATTCAAAGTCTGCTGTAGATATAGCAGGTAAGCAGAGAATGTATACACAAAGGATGTTAAAAGATTATGCCATGATTGGAATGAAAAATAATTTTGGAAATTCTACAGAAGATTTAAAAGTAATTATGAGCGAATTTGAGGAGCATTTGAAATCTTTAGCTGATTATTCTAAAAATAAAGAGATTAAGAAAAGTGCAGATTTGGTTAAAGAACTATGGTTACCCATTAAAAAGAATTTAAACAATACACCAGTAAAAGAGGAAGTAAAAGCACTACAAGAGAAGTTAGAAAAATTACTTAAAGCTTCAGATACTTTGACTCACCTTTTTGCTGATGAGAGTGGAAAAGCTGTTGGTAAGATTGTAGATATGTCAGGACGTCAAAGAATGCTTTCTCAAAGAATGGCAAGTCTGTATATGCTAAAAGTTTGGGGTGTGGATGATAAAAAGTTTAAAGAGAAAATGGATGATACTATGAAATTATTTAAAGAGTCTCTAAAAAGATTACAAAAATCAGAAATAAATGATGAAAAGATTAACAAGCTACTTCTAAAAGTTGAAAAATCTTTTATGTTTTTTGAAATAATGAACAAATCTAATAACATATTTATTCCTACACTAATCTATAAAAAATCAGACGATATTTTAAAAAATATGGATTTGATTACAAAATATTATGTTTTAGTTCAAAATAATTAATGGAGAATATAAAATGAGAAGAAAAAAGTATATAAATATAGTAGTTGGGTTAATGATTTTATCATCAACAACTATTTTTGCAAATGATAATATAGAGCTAATTACTTTAGCTGATAAACAAAGAATGCTGTCACAAAGAATAGCGAAGGATTATCTCTATGTTGGTAAAGGGATTGCTTTTAGTAAGGCGAATAAACAATTAAAAAAATCATTAGATAGTTTTTTAGAAAATTATAAAAAAATGCTTCTTACAACGAATGATCCTGATATTAAAAACTTATTAGAGTTTGTCAAGTTAAGTTTAGATGATTTAAGAACTATTACAACTGAAAAATTTAGTGTTGATAACGCTCAATTAATTTTAGATTTAACAGAATCTATGTTTGAGGGGAGTCGATATATATATTTTTCTTTAAGAACATCTACAAATTTAAAAGAGTCAGAAAATATTTTTAAGGCTTCACAGCAGTTAATTTTATCGCAAAGAATAGCAAAATATTATATTGCTTATCAGCTAGGAATTAAAGATGTAAATAGTGTAAATAGTATGAAAAAGACAGTTAATAGATTTAGTAAAAATTTAGATTTTCTATTAAAAACAACAACAAATACTCCCCAAATAAATAAAAAGTTAAATGAGGTAGATAAACTTTGGAAAATTGTACATAAGTTTTATAATAATATCGAAAAAGGAGGTTTACCTCTTATTGTATTTAATACAACCGATAGTATTACAAGAAAAATGGATGAGATAACTAAGATGTACTTCGCTTCACATAAATAAGAGAGTAAGATGAAAAAAAAATTAAATATAATATTATTCTTATTTCTTTTGCCGTTGGCTCTTTTAGGATCTACACGGGGAGATGTTAAGGTTATTGAAGCTTCTGAGAATATTAGATATTTAGGACAGAAGATTTCAAAAGAGTATCTTCTCCTATATAATAATCCCCAGAAAATAGAGATTCAAAATAAACTTTATCGAGATATTGAAAGTATGGAAAAATCAATTGTTGAGATTTCAACAATTACCAATAGTAAAGATAGTAAGAATATTTTAGATTTTTTGATTTATAATCAAGAAGAGATTAAGCTTTTATTAAAAGAAAAAGTTAATTTAGAAAAGAGTATTTTAATGCTTGATTATAGTGAAAGTTTTTTAGAAGCTGCAAACTCTATTGAAGATGCACACAAATATAAATTTTCAGAAGAAGAGAAGATGTTAATGTCATTTAAGGAGATTGAGTATCTTTTAGAAAGAGCATTAAAATATTATATTGCATCAACATTAAATATTGATAAGACGCATAATTATCATAATATGCAAGAAGCTATTGAAAATATAGATAAAATTCTAGAAACAATCAATCAATATGCTTATCCTGATGATTTTTTATTTAATATAGAGGAGATGAATCATAATTGGAGTATTTATAAAATATATCTATATAAATCAACAGAACTATTTGTTCCTAATCTACTTCTGTCATCTCTTGAAACATTAACCGATATGACAAAAAAAATAGCACTTTATCATAAAAAGAATCAATAGGAAGGATGATGTATGAAAATTAAAAATAGCAGTAATACTTCTCTTTTCGTCATGGTTTTAGCTGTAACAGGTATATTGTTATTGCTATTATATTATACTTATCTATCTTATGGTCAATATCGTGAGATGAAGTATAGTACTTATGATATCTCTTTAGTGAAAAAGATAGATAGACTTTTAAATAAGATAGATGAGGAAAAACTCTGTTCAGCTATTTACATGGCTACAGAGAAAGAGAAAGATCTTAATAAAGTTAAAGTGTATCAGAAGTTGGTTAATTTAGAATTAGTTAATTTATTGGATGATATAAAGAGACATAAAAATTTAATAAAAGATCAACAGAAATTAGAACATCTTATTATGGATTTAACGAGTATAAGACATAGTGTAGCTATTTTAGATGAATCATATCAAAATATTTTAATCAAAAAATATCAAGAAAAGATAATTTCTCCTCTACTCTCTTTTATGAATGATTTAACAAAGTATAAGTTCATCAAGAAATATAATAGTAATTATTACTATAAGTTAGCTCAGTTAAAAGAGAATCTTTTTTTAGAAAAGAGTTTTATCTCCTATGTACTTAGTCGTGCAAAAGCAATGACGAATGAAGAGTTACTATTATGGGAAAGTTTGATAAAACATGATGAGACACCAAAGTTTTACGGTGAATTTAATGATGTTATAACTATCTCAAAACTAACAAATATTATTGCTCCAGAGAGCTTTTTGGATATAAATAAAAAAGTTAGAGGAAAAATTTTTATAGGTTCTCTCTATGGTGAGTATAGTGTATCCTCTGAAGAGTGGTTGTTTTTTTCAAAAAATAAAATTGCAAAACTTACTAAAGCTCAAAATTTTTTATTAGATGAAATTAACATACTCGTAGATGCAGATATAAGAAATATGAGAGATGAGAGTATTAATTATATTGTTATTTCAACTCTTCTTTTTATTATTCTTATAATATTAATCTATTTCTTTAGAAATAATAGTAAAAATAATCGACTTTTAGAGTACACTCTACAAGATATTGAAGCTGATCTTGATGAAAAACAAAAAAGAGAGATTTCTAAAGTATTAAAAAAAAATGACACAATAGAAATTTATAAATTTCTTGCGAATGCAATTAAGGAACCTAGTAGAGCAAAAGATCATTTTTTAGCCAATATGTCTCATGAAATTCGTACTCCGTTAAATGGTATTATTGGTTTTACCAATATTTTAAAAGAGACAGATTTGAAAGAAGATCAAAGAGAGTTTATTAATATTATTGAAGAGAGTTCAAATAATCTTATTTCTATTGTTAATGATATATTAGATTTTTCTAAAGTGACTTCAGGAAAAATAGAGTTTGAAGATATTTTCTTTAATGTAATGGATAAGTTTGAAGCAAGTATTGATTCATATGCAGCAAAGGCAGCTCAAAAAGATATTGATATTAAACTCTTTATTGATCCCTCTCTTCCTTTAGAGTTGAGAGGTGATCCTACAAAAATTTCACAAATCATTATTAACCTTTTAAGTAATGCTATTAAGTTTACAGATGTAGGTGGAGAAGTTGAAGTAAGAATTGAGAAACTTTCAGAGATAGAAGATTTTGTTACTCTTAAGTTTATGGTAATTGATAATGGTATTGGAATTTCAGAAGAGCAAAAAAGTAAGATTTTTGATGAGTTCTCTCAGGCTGATGCTAGTACAAGTCGTCAATTTGGAGGAACTGGTCTAGGTCTAGCTATTTCTCGTAAATTTGTATCTTTAATGGGTGGAAATCTTGAAGTTGAGAGTCAACAAGGTGAAGGTGCAACATTTAGCTTTTCACTTAATCTTTATCAAAATAGTGATAAAGAGGTCAGAGTTATTCCTAATTTAAATCATATAAATGTAGCTTATGTCTCTATCTCTAATGAAGATGAGATTGATGATAATTTTAAAACATATTTATCTTATGTTGATGCAAATTTAGAAAATTATCTCTATGAAGATTTATTAGAATTAGATAAATCATCATATCCAGATATACTTTTTGTTGATCATAGATACATCAAAGATGAATTAATAATGGAATCTATTGTAAAATTAGGGATTAAAACGATACTTATTAGTACACATGAAATAGAGAGCTGTACTTGTTCAATTAAAGATAATATTACAAAAATTCTTTACAAACCTATCAGTTACAATAAAGTTATTCGAGCATTAAATCTTGTTGAATTAAAAGAGATTAAAAAAATAAAGAATCAACAATGTTTGACCAAAGTTAATGATAAAGATTTAGATAAGGCCTTTAGTAATATTAATGCCTTGGTAGCAGAAGATAACATTGTTAATCAAAAACTAATTCAAAGTATTTTAGGTAAATTTGGAATTAATGTCTCTTTAGCTAATAATGGACTAGAAGCTGTAGATTTATATAAATCTAGAAAATTTGATATTATATTTATGGATATTCATATGCCCCTTATGAATGGAGAAGAAGCAACTAAGAAAATTTTAGAATATGAGGAAGAGAGTGAAAAAGAACATACTCCAATAGTAGCATTAACGACTAAAACTTCAACAGTAGACAGAGATAGATGTTTAGCTTTAGGAATGGATAAATATTTAGAAAAACCTATTGATATAAAGGCATTAACAAGTATATTAGAGGAGTACTCTCCTTTGAAAAGAATTAGAGAAACGATTTTCTTGGATGATAAGAATAGAGAGGAAGGACGTATTATTCTTTATAAGGAGACAGCGTTAACAGCTAAAATTTATTCTGCTGTTCTTAATAATCTTGGATATAAAGTAGATACTTATAGTAAGGAAGAGGAGTTTATTGATCAATTAAAAAGTTATACTTATAGGTTTGCACTTTTTGATGCAAAGCCATTTATAAGTACAAATAGAGATACTTTTATTATTGATAGTATTCGGAATAGTGGGGCAACTCCTATTGCTTTTGTTGATGAGAATGACAACTCTTATTGCGATCAATTAAAATTAGCAGGAACAGCCAATGAAATATCTGAAGTATTAAAAAAATGTGGATAACTTTTTAAATTTTACCTTGAAGTTTATAGACTAATAGACCCATGTACTCATGCCAAGCATGTTCTGTATGTCGTAAATGAACTCCTTGAAGAGTAGAGAAGAGTCCATACTCTTTTGGTTGATTAAAATCAGCAGGAGCAGCCACAGGGTTAAGCCCTGCCTTTTTAAAGAGTTGTATGGTTCTAGGCATATGATAGGCTGCTGTTACTAAAATAAAAGGTTTGTTACCCACACGTTTTTTCATAGCTAACGCCTCTTCATAGGTTGTTTTAGCCATATCTTGCATGAGTAGTTTCTCTTTTGGAATACCTGATTCTTCAAGTAGTTGAGCTGTTTTCTTTGCATCGGAGATGGTATCATGTAATGAGAATCCAGAGGTAATAACTTTTACATTTGGAATCTTGTGATAGAGTCGTAATACTTCCCATGCACGTTTCTTTCGGTCACCTCCTAAGAGTAGAATATATTCTATGTTTGCAGGAATTTTTTCTAGTTTAGAATAGCTACTCTCTAAAGGTCTTAACATAAGATTTCCAATAAAAGAGGAGGAGATGAGTACTATCCATATAATAGAGTAAAGCATATAACGTTTTGCCTTTTTAATGTTGTTAAAAGAGAGAAAAAGTAGGGCAATAACAGCTAAGATAATACCAATAGAGAGAGGCATAAGTGCTACAGAGATAATTTTTTTAATCATAAAACTAAGTTCAACTTGCATATTTAATTCCTATTTTATTTTAATGGGTAGACCCAATTTTACTTCATATACTTCATTACAAATCGAAGCCAATCTTTGACCAATAACTCCTGAACGGTCAACAAAAGTTCGACTCTCTTTGTCTAAAGGGATGACTCCTGAACTAACATTATTGAGTACAAAAACAATATTTGCATCTCTCTTTTCTAGCTCATTGAGTTGTTCAAAAAGTTCACTAATAGGCATATCTAAAGTATTTAAAATCCACATAGAGATGCAATCAACCAAGTAAGTCCCTCTGTTTTCAATGACCATAGGCAGATCAAAAGGTTCTTCTATATTTTCAAATTTATCTTCTCTTTGCCACTGGTGAGTGTAGATGCGTTCAGCCATCTCTTCGTCTTTGTAAGAGTTGTCATAGGTTGCAATGTAATAGGGCTTTTTATCGTAAGTAAGCTCCAAAGCTTTTGCTTCTGCTAACTTACTTTTGCCAGACTTTTGTCCTCCAAAGTATAGTACTTTCATTTAAGCTAAAAAACTCTCTACTTGTTTGGTAATCTGCTCTTTGTTTAGACCATTTAAAAAACCATACATCAACGCTCCACCAGCACCAACACCCTCTTTTGCTTCGCCTTCATCGTAGAGTTTTAGTGCAGGATGATTACTTTTAGAAAAGTCAAAGTTTGCATAATACGCGTTAATATTAAAACTCAGTAGTTTTAGCAGTGCTTCAATGTCTGAATTTTCATCTTTAGTAACCCATTTAGTGGTACAAAGAGCCAAATTTGAGCTAGACATGGTACCACCCATAAGTTTTAGTATTTTATCAACAATGAGCAGAACACAAGCCATTTGTGTTCCTCCAGCTAAAACTAAGGGAATACGGTTGTTTAGTCCTAAAATAAATCCAGCATTAAAAACAAGCATGTTATCAGCTACTTTTGAGAGTACTGCAAAGATGTCATCTTTATCTTCTAAGTTTGAAAGTGCTAGTTTTAGTGTTTTTTCACGAATATCTGACGGAACCTCTTTAAAAGAGCTAGAGAAAGCATTTTCTGCTTTATACTTTAGTCCAATAGCAGTTGCCATTGCTGTTGTAGTCCCACTAGGAACAGACTCCCCTAAAATAATGTATTCATCTTTACAAGTATAATTTTGTCCAAACTCTACACCTTTTTGGAAAAGCTCTTGTGCATCTATGTCTGCACCTTTTGCAATGCTTTGGCTAGGTTCAATCCCAAATTCATGTACTTTAAAGTAGTCAACTTTTGGTGTAACCTCAAGTCCTAAGTTTAAAAGTTCAACACGCCCATAAGGAGCCATTAGGTGAACTCCACGAGTAATGAGTGCAGGAGTAGGAACACCTTTTGGTGTCTCAGCAATATTCTCTAAACTGCGTACTTCTCCTGTACAGACAAATTCACTGTCAAGCGTAGGGGTTAAGTGAATCATACCAGGTATTCCAGCTTGAGTAATGCCTTCAATATTGGCTGTTTTGGTGTTGGAGAGAGCCAACATAAAAGTGGCTTTTTTACCTCTAAGGTTTTCTATAAAATCTATATTTCCAATGATGGGTTTTATCATGTTTGTTCTCTTTTTTTAATTTAAATTGTATTTTATCTTTTTTTCATAATCAAATAGATAAAAAATGGACCACCTAAAAAAGCAGTAATAATACCAATAGGTATATCAGAATTGGCTCCTAAGTTTCGTGCAATCAAGTCACTTAAAACTAAAAAGAATCCACCATAAAAGAAGATGGGAAGCATGAGCTGTTCGGCTGATTTTTTGTGAATGCTTTTTAAAATGTGAGGAATAATTAACCCTACAAAACCAATGGGACCTGTAAGACTAACACAAACACCTACAGCCAAAGAGACGGCAACAAGTAATATGGTGTTAACTCTTTTGACATCGACACCTTTTAAGTAGGCATAGTCATTTGAAGTAAGCAGAAGTTTTAGCTCTTTTTTGTAAAAAAGAGAGAGAAAAAGTAGACCAATACTAGCAAACATAATAGGCAAAGTATTCTCTAGCCCAACAACATCAACCGACCCCATAGTAAAACGGATAATTTCAAAACTTTGTGATTCATCACTTAAGTAAAACAAAATCATCAACGCTGCATTGTAAAAAAATGCCAGAGCAATACCGACTAAAAGCAGGGCATTTGTCTCATAAGACTTTAGTTTAAGTGTTAGAGTAAAAAGTATGAGTACCGTAAACAATGCACCAAAAAATCCAAACAAAGAGAGCAAAGAGGAGAATCCAAAAACAATGGCAAACGCCACCCCAAGAGTAGAACCAGTAGCCACTCCAAGAGTGTAGGGTGTAGACATGGGGTTTTTAAAAAGTGACTGAAAAATTAACCCACCAAGAGCCAAAATACCCCCTGCAAAAAATGCCACTAAAACACGAGGAAGTCGAATGTCCCAAAAGAGTTTGTAGTCAACTGTTGTTGGGTTGTTTAGGTTGTAGAGTTCTATGGGGATTTGCCCGTAAAATGGGGCTAAGCAGATGAGGGTTAGGG
>Ga0256826_1001520_pt1 | contig 14396 bp, 12 predicted proteins | sample CV79metaG_FD_185975 | JGI IMG/M metagenome (GOLD analysis project Ga0256826, IMG submission 185975) | Hydrothermal vent microbial communities from East Pacific Rise, Pacific Ocean - CV79 | ecosystem: Environmental > Aquatic > Marine > Hydrothermal vents | place: Pacific Ocean: East Pacific Rise...
TCTTTTTATTAGTGACAAATCAAGATGATAACATTACAGATACGAATTCTAACCTCATATTTGCTTATTACTCCTTGCAAAAAGTACAGTTAGACCTTATATTTGTACTGAATTTAATAGATAGAATAGTCAATTTACGATTGCTTATAATCTGGAGAAGAAATAATAAAGTTTTAGTGAGTGTTTGAAGTTTATGCGAATGCAGGTTTTTTAAGCCTGCATTTTTTTTGTATATTTGAATATGAATGACAAAAAAACAGACAATAATAGCAGCTCTTTTTCCTTATCAAGCTATAGCCATGAGGTAAGAAATCCATTAAATGGAATCACCGGTTTAATTGAAATTTTACTAAAGACCAAACTAGACTCAAACCAACTAAGCCTGTTAAAAAACATTCAAAATAAGAACAACCAGCTACAATTGACCCTAAATCACATGTTGGAATACTCTAAGCTAATATCAGGGGGGATCAAAAAATATCCGGAGCAAATATTAATCTATCCTTTTTTACAAAAAATACTCGAAGATTTATTTTTAATTTACAGAAAAGAAAGAGTAAAACTATGTTATTTCATCCCACCAAATCTGTTGGGAATAGCTATCATAGACCCAATAATAGTAAAACAACTCATTACTGAAGTAGGAAAATTTATCTTGCTCCAAGATCACCAAGACAAAATTAATCTGGAAATTCAGATACTTAAATCAAACTTAAAACTAGATTTTAGTTTTTACGGAGCAAAAAACAATGAAAATAAAAAAAAGGAGCTGAAAAAGTTAACACATACAAAAAGCACAAGCTATTTACTCATTAATGGATTATTAGATTTAATTGATGGCAAATTATCATCTAATAACGACTCTTCAGTTTCTCTTGAACTCCCAATAAACTGTGTTTCGTTTCCAAAAGCACATGAAACAAAAGTGGGTAATTCAAATCTTCATGGGAAAAAGATTGTATTTTATAATTATCAAGCTGACACATGCGGAAGTATAATAAAACAATTAATGTATTGGGGCATGGACATTTATAATGCAGGAGAAGAATTTACGAGTGATAAGTGGGGCAATAATGATGATAAATACCAAATTATAGGAATTGATTTATCAGATAATAACAAACACGAATTTATGGTAATAGATGAGATAAGAAAAGTAAGCAAACTACCTATTATGTTTTTTAAAGAAGCTGAAAACAGTTCTCAAAAACTTCTTACACTACAAAAAGATGTAGTACTTCTATACAAACCGCTATCCTCTAAAAACCTTGCTTTTGTTATTGAAACGGTACTAAAATCCAAAGTAAATGATCTCAGGGAATGGTTACGTAATCCTGATTTGGCTATCACTTCTTATAAAGACTCCATTAAAATACTTATTGTTGACGATGAAGAAATAAACAGGAAAGTAATGAAAGAATACTTAAACCAGTTGAATTTAAAAGCTGATATTGCTTCCAATGGTGAACAAGCCGTTGCTTGGTATGAGCAACACAAATACGACTTAATTTTTATGGATATTCAAATGCCGAAAATGAATGGTGTAGAGGCAACAGAATTAATTCGGTCTATTGATAATCAGCACGAACCTTATATTATCGCTATAACAGCCGATGCATTAAAAGGAGATAGTAAAACCTATAAAGAAGCAGGAATGGATGATTATTTATTTAAACCTATTAAGGCCGATACAATACAAGAAAAAATAACAAAATTTACGCAAACCATTAGGCACTAATCTGTACAACTCCTTTTGGCGTTTTTCTGTATTTTTGGTTTATCACTAAAGGTTCTCCATTAAACTCAAAAGGAATGCTAACATAAAATGATGAACCTTGCCCTTCTACCGATTCTACTTGCATAATTCCACCTAGAATATCAACAAAGTTTTTAGCTGAAGATAAACCTATTCCAAGCCCTTCGTATAATACTTCTCCATTTTTGCGCCAAACTTTACTAAAATTATTATATATGGTGGATAGTTTTTCTGCAGGAATTCCAATACCGGTATCTGTGACTATATATTCCAAATAATTATCATAAAATTTGATGTTTAATTCAATGCTTCCCTCCCTGGTAAATTTAAAAGCATTATCAATAATATTTTGAAGAATTTTGTGAACCATCCTAGGATTAGAAATAAACTTCTTGTCTAAAACATCCCTATTGGTTTTAATTCTCATTTCAATTGCTCCATTATATAAAGGTTCTTTCCTATGCTGGTAGTCCTCAAATATTCCAAATAAAAGTTGATATGGATCTATCTCTTCTTTGATAGATTGTGTTTTTTTATTAAATTGTAAATTAGCTACTTCAATTATATCTTCTATTAATTCAGTAAGATGATTGGATGCCTGAACTATCTCATCTACAAACTCATTCTTCTCTTCTTCGCCAAAACCATTGTCTTTTAATAAACCGGAAAAACCAACAATAGCATTCATTGGAGTTCTTATTTCATGCGAAACATTAGCTAAAAAAGCCCCTTTAAGTCCTTCTACCTCTTTATCCTTAAATTTTAATTCATCTTCTAGAAGTAGAATTTTCTCTTCCAGAGTCTTTATGTATTCATTTTGTTCCATAGTTATATCCCCCTAACTATTTAATTTACCTAATTATTTAAGTACCCCAAATATCTAAATAAATATCAGTCAGACAATATTGGTCTTTGTTATTTATTAACATGGCATTATCAATAACTTAGAATGCATACTTGATCCTGGACTTTGTCAATTTTATACTTTTATAGGGCATTATTACCCTACTAAAAATTTCCGTAACATATTTCAGATACAAATAGCTCCTTATTATTCTTGTCATTTTCAACGATTTATAATAATACAAGCATTTTTTTTGAAAAAACTTGTTTTTTTAGGGTTACGTTTTTTGCTTTTTTGATACTAATAGATAGAGAAGTAGTAATAAATAATAATTTAAACTATGAAAAGAGGACAATTTTTCGCTTTTAGCTTAGCAACACTAATGAGCATATTTTTCGTTTCATCATCTTGGGCACAAACAGGGAGCTATTCCTGCAACATTATTTATGGTGACGATATAAATCATCCTTTAGCGGGGGTTCAGGTTGATTTATACAACAGTACAAATGATTTCATTGCCACAACAACTACCGGGAATGATGGTTTTTATACTTTCGACAATCTAATTATTGGAGAATCTTACACTGCAAAATTCACATATGATGCAGAAGTTGATTTTGTAGACTTAGAAGATGCCTTTTCTTTATTAGAGTATTTAAATGGCTTTGAAGAGTTTAGTGATCAGGATTTATTAGTAGCAGATGTAGATGCCAATAATGTTATTGACTCTGATGATTTTTGGTATATATTATACTATTATTTTATCAATGATATTTCATTTCCTGCAGGTGATTGGATAATTCCAAATTGGGAATTTGTTATGGCCGATGGTAAATTAGTTGGGGGTCCCGGTAGTGGAAAAGCAGTTGGTGATTTTACAACAGAAAATTCTGGTAAGTCTACACAAAATATCAGCATTGACTATAATGATTTAATTGTTTTGGATTATTATAATAATGATGTTGTGATTCCAATGTATTTTGGGGAAGATATTAGCACAAATGGTATTGGATTAGTATTGGAATATAATAATGACTTAATTGATGTAACAAAAATTGAATCGCCTATAGAAGGCCTTAATTATAGTATCAATAACGGTGTTATAAAAATAGGTTGGGTAGATTATAAAAAGTCATATAATTTCTCTACAGACCAACCATTAATAAATATCCATATAAAGGAAAACAAAGACTTAGCTAATGGGCAGGTTGAGCAATTCAAACTATTAAAAGGGACACATATACTAGATATATTTGGTAATAAATACCCTTATATTAATTTTGTTTCATCGGAATTTAAACTCTCCAATGCTCCAATAAAAAGTAGTACTCTAGGGAAAGCATATCCAAACCCATGCATAAACTCTTTCACAATAAACATTGGTGATCAAGATAATAAGCAAGCTGATGTCCAAATATTTAACAGCCTAGGGCAATTAATAAAAAGCGAAACTTATAATTCCTTAAATGGCAACATAACAATAAACACTAACAAATTAAACACTGGTGTTTATATATATTATATCAATAATCATTCATCACTCATCAGAGGCACAGTATCGATTCAAAAGTAACCGTGTACTTTGCACACTCATCTGTCAATCTCAAAAAGGGGGCCTATTTTCATAGCCCCCTTTTTTATTCTATTTTTGCATTAAAATAGTCTACCATGAAATTAAAGCTTATTATCTTTCTATTTTCATTATTTATATCATTATCAGCATATAACCAAAATGGAGTGTCAAAAAAAATATTTGCCCCGGAGCATCAATTAAATGGGAATAGGGCAAGAAATAATTTCTTAAAAAGAATTGAAAAATCTCAAATAAATTTAAATGACAGCATAGAAAGGAAAAATTGTTTAAACTTTTTCAGCAGTTTACTTTATTCAGAAATAAAAGATTATACCACCGAAATAAACCAAATTTACTCTAATTATAGAGAAGCTTCTGTTTCCGATACTATGTTTTATTTAGAGTGCCTTAAAATGAAGGCCATTTCAAGTAATCAGGAACACAAATATCACCAAGCAGTATCTGAATACCGAGAATACTTTAATATAATGAAATCCTATTATCAATCGGATACATTATACAGTATGGAATACATTAATTATTCCAACGCAATATTACATACAAAGTCTACAAAGCATTATATGTCAGTTCTGGACTCAGCATTAATCATTACAGATAAAAAGAAAAATCCAAATAATGATTTTGCAGAAATATATAGGCTAGTTGGTAGTTATTATTTAGATAATATGAGTCTTGATACAGCTAGGAAATTTCTTAATAAAGCTCAAGAATATCTTGAAACAGCACATAAAAAGAACAGAATAATTGAAAAAAACCTATTAATAAGTCAGGGGTACTTGGAGTTAAAAAGTTCCAACCCGGCACTATCTCTTCAATATTATTCATCAGCTATTGATTTGCTATTAGAAATACCCCATACAGATGAAGAGATGGCATTATTATATACAGGGAAAGCTGATGCTTTATACTTTCTTGACCAACAAACAGATGCAATTAATCTAAATAAAATGGCCTTATATGTTTTAGAAAAAAAACCAAAAATAAACCAAACATCAATAATTCGTACCTACAGAATTCTTGGCTTACTTTATTCAGAAATTATGGAATATTCAACTGCAATAGAATATTTTAACAAAGCCTTAAAAATAGAACCTTCTCCTAAAAACTTTAAAACATATCGAAATTTAGCCAAAGCATATTTGAGTTCTAATAATCTTGCCAATGCTGATTCTGTTTTCAAGTTATGCATTCAATACACTACCAAAACTAAAGGTCCAAACTCTTACCAAAGCTCTTGCTCTTATTACGACTATAGCATATATTTACTCGAAAAAACAAATAAACTATCTCTAGGAGAGAAATACCTTAAAAAATGTATTCAAATTAGATATAACACTTATCAAAAAAAAACTATAGACTTAGTTGAACCCTTAAATATTATAGGTACTCATTACATTAATACAGGAAGAATAAATCAAGGATTAGACAGTTTGCAATCGGCTTTAATTATGGCAATTCCTGATTTTTATTCAAGAAATATTTTTGAAAATCCACCATTAAATAAATTCATTAAGCATACAAACTTTCATAATACTTTGGCTTGGAAAGCCTATGGCTTTTATTTAAAATACTTAGAAACATCCCAACTTAAATATTTAAAAACATCCTTTAAAACATACGACCAATTTATTTATTTAGCTAAAGAAATACGGAAACAATACAAAAATACAGAAAGCTATATAAATGCAGAAAGACTAAATTACGTATATGGTCAAGCTGTAGACATTAGCCAACAACTTTACCAAATAACAAATAATCCATATTACTTAGAAAAGACATTTCAGTTTATCGAAGGCCGAAAATCGTTTACTTTATTAAATTCACTTAAAATACTTGAAAGTAAAAAGCTTTTAAAAATACCAGAAACCTTACTACAAAAAGAAACAGATTTTAAAACTAAATTAGGTGAATTAAAGGAAAAAATAAGCATAGAACAAAAACATACTCACTCAGTAAAAAATATTCAAGATTACGAAACACAAATATTCAATATTACTATAAGTCTAGATAGCATACAATCCTCCTATAAAAATAATTATTCAGGTTTTTTTAATTTAAAATATGGGTTCAAAGAACTTAGTATCAATGATATTATAACTAAAATGCCCGCTAATCATGCATTTCTCAATTATGCTCTTTCAGATAGCCTACTTACAATTCTATGTATCACAAAAAAAGGAGCTCATCTTTTTAATAAAACAATTGATTCTACGTTTTTTAACAAAGTGAATAAACTGGTCCAATTATTAAAGAAATTTAATACAGATGACAGCTATACAGAGTTTCGCGATTTTTCAATAATAAGCCATGAATTATACACGTATTTAATTAAACCAACAGAAAAAGAAATAAAAGATAAAGAGCTTATTATTATTCCCGATGGCATACTGAATTATATTTCTTTTGATGCATTACTAACTGACACAGTTAACATTGAACGTCCAGATTATAGAATGCTCCCCTATCTAATAAAAAAATACAAAACCAATGTAGCCAATTCGTTACAGGTTTATTTTAACATGAAAACCAGAGAAAGAAAAGCGCAGGATCAGGTATTTGCATTTGCACCCTATTATCAGAAAAAACAAGATACTACAGGCCTACCCAGTGCCTATCATTATTTAAGGCCTCTAGATTATGCTCAAATTGAGACTCATGCCATTAATAAATATTTGCCAACAATAGAATATACCGGCAAAGCTGCTAGTGAAGAAACATTTACTAAAAATGCTAAAGAAGCCAAAATATTACATTTAGCTATGCATACCATTATAAACGATGAGGAGCCTATGTATTCCAAGTTACTTTTTACATACGATAGTGCTACAAAAAGTGGCTTAGTAAATACTTACGAATTATTAACCATGAATTTAAACGCTGAATTAGCCGTACTTAGCGGCTGTAGCACAGGAAATGGAGAGTTAAAAAAAGGAGAAGGAGTGATGAGTTTAAGTTCCGGATTCCAATACGCAGGTGTTCCTGCAATAATTATGAGCCTTTGGGAAGTAAATGATAAATTTGGCTCCTTAGTAATAGAAAATTTTTATAAGAACATTGCTAAAGGCTTACCAAAGAATCAAGCCCTTCATCAAGCAAAATTACAAGTCCTTTCGCAAGGAAACGCTTTATATGCACATCCGTTTTATTGGTCGGGGTTAACTCTAATGGGCGACGATAGTAAAATAATATTTGACAACTATATACCATTTAAATATATTACCCTTTCCTTGCTAATGGTATCATTAATTGTATTTATTACTGTAAAATTCAAGAAGAAACAATCATGATACCACAAGTTAAATCATTGCTCGAAAAAAAATACTTAGAGTATGCCACAGAGGAGTTCATTGCTTTAGATCCTGTTCAAATCCCTCACTATTTTTCTAAAAAAGAAGACATAGAAATTGCGGGTTTTTTAGCAGCAAGTATTGCTTGGGGACAAAGACCTGTTATACTAAAAAATGCCAAGACAATATTAAGCTTTATGGATTACGATCCTCATCAATTCATATTACACCATACAAATGCCGACCTCATTGTTTTTAATAATTTTCGTCATCGAACCATGCTTGCAGAAGATATCAAGTTTTTTATAACGAGTTTAAAAAACATCTATCAAAATCATGGAGGCCTGGAACAAGTATTTATCAATGGATTTAAAAAAGGAAGTGTAAAAGAATCAATCAATGAATTAAATTCAGTTTTCTTTTCCATAGAACATCCCAACAGAACACGAAAACACATTTCAAATCCTGCTAAAAACTCTGCTGCTAAAAGGCTCAACATGTTCCTTAGATGGATGGTAAGGCAAGATCATTCGAGTATTGATTTTGGTGTTTGGAAAACTATTCCATCCTCTCAATTAATGATTCCATTGGATGTGCATACAGCTAGAAATGCGCGCCAATTAGGCCTGTTACACAGAAAATCTAATGATTGGAAAGCAGTTGAAGAACTCACCCATAACTTAAGGTATTTTGATGCAAATGACCCAGTAAAATACGATTATGCACTATTTGGGATGGGAATATACAATCAGAACTAAACAGATATTTTACTACATTTGTATGCAAATAATACAGCAATGACCACAAGAAAAATACTATTTATCCTTTTCTGTCTTTTTATGAGCATAAGCTCATGTAATAAGAAAAAACAACTTGCTGATAGTATCGACCCAAATACAATTCATTTTCTTGTATCACAGCCTTCAATTTCAATAGCTCAATTTGCTTCAATGTGTACTAATAACGATATTACATTAGATACTGTTATTTTCTTAAACCCTGACAATGCTGTGTTTATGGACATTATAGGTAAGAGTTTTTTAAAGAACGAAGGCTTCCTAACGGGGCATTGGGAAGCTGTTGACGGAACTTGGATTCTTCAATTTAAAGGCAGGTTGCAATCTAATAATGCCACCTTTTCAATTAGTGTACCCTACGAAATGAGCTTAGATGGAGATAGCGATGAGCAGTAAGAAATCCATTAAACATCAATTACACATTATTATTGCTGAAGCAGATACTCCTGCCGGAAAAGCATTTGATATTCTTCTTCTTGTAGCTATTCTGCTAAGCGTTCTAATAGTAATGCTCGACAGTGTTGCATCTATCAATCAAAAATTTGCTCATTTATTCTTTGTATTAGAATGGACTTTCACTGCATTTTTCACTGTTGAATATTTACTGCGGATATACATCACCAAAAAAGCAATTAAAAACTATGTTCTAAGCTTTTATGGTATTATAGATTTACTGGCAATTTTACCCACATATTTAAGCCTGATAATTACCGGCTCCCATTTTATGATGGTCATTCGTATTTTCAGACTCATCCGTGTATTTAGAATACTAAAACTAGGCCGATATATTGGAGCAACTAAAGTGCTACGAGATAGTTTTATGAGTAGCAGACATAAAATAGCTGTTTTTTTAGAGCTTATTTTAACAATTGTAGTTTTAATGGGCTCAATCATGTATATTATTGAAGGCCCTAATAATGGTTTTACCAGCATACCCCGAGGAATATATTGGGCTATTGTAACTCTTACCACCGTTGGATATGGTGACATTGCTCCTAGCACAGTAGCAGGACAGTTTATTGCATCCACAATCATGATTCTTGGTTATGCCATTATTGCAGTTCCAACAGGTATTATGACTGCCGAAATGAGTAAACCCGGAAAAAAAGGCAAAACACAGCTGAATACCCAAATATGCGAAAATTGCAATTTTGATGAGCATGATGATGATGCGAAATTTTGTAAAAAATGTGGTTATTCACTTACTGATGGCAATGGTGAAGTGAAATCATAAAACAATAGATATTTCTTATATCTTTGCCCACCATAAAAAAGATGATACAAGACCTGAATTTTATAACATTTGATAAGCAAATATCTACCGGATTGGTACTGGTTGATTATTGGGCGGAATGGTGTGCTCCATGTCTATCGCAAAATCCTTTATTACAAGAGATTGCTAGAGATGTGTCTGGTATTGCTATTATTGCAAAAGTTAATATTGCTGACAATAGAGTGATCGCAGATCAACAAAAAGTGAAAAATATCCCGACACTTATCTTATATAAAGATGGTATTGAGATAAAAAGATTTGCCGGCATTCAATCAAAAGAAATAATAATAAAAACAATAGAACAAAATAATATTTAATATGATACTCTTAGAAACCAATTGGAATTTAGTAATTCCTGTAGCTATTTTAGCAGCCATCGTTATTTTTCTCATCATTAGAATGTACCAAATGCGACATATAATGGGAGGAGCTTCAGGACCAGAAACTAGCGAACATACCATAGAATTAAACGACAGAAATTTTGATGCTGTTATTAGTAAAGGAGTAAGTTTAGTCGATTTTTGGGCTCCTTGGTGTGCCCCATGTAGAATTCAAGGTCCTATTGTAAACGAGCTTGCCAACGAAATGCATGAGAAAGCAAATATTTGCAAAATGGATGTTGATCAAAATAAAAAAACAGCCGGTAAATATGGCATCAGAAGTATTCCTACTATTATGATTTTTAAGAATGGCAAAATGGTTAAGCAGCTTGTTGGGGTGAAGGCAAAGCCACAGTTAATTAAAGAAATAGAGTCATTCCTTTAGTCAATATTTTCATTTAATAACAATAACTTACCAACCTTCTCTTGCCCTTCTGATTGCAGTTGATAGAAATAAATACCTGCGGTCACTTGCATACCCTGCATATCTGTAGCATCCCATACTAGAATATTTTTGCCTAGGTTTGCCTTGTAGTTCTGGATGGTATAAATTTCTTTTCCTGTGATATTAAATATTCTCATATTTACTTGTCCTGCCTTTGCTAAATGAAAACAAATATTTGTTGAAGAGTGAAAAGGATTGGGGTAATTATCCATATTTGTTATTTGATTAAACTCCTCCTCTACTCCATCGGCTTTAAATATTTCTTGCATCACATTTCCAGTTGAATATTCTGGTTCTACTCCTAACAGATAGGCAGCTGTAACCGCCATATCAGGAGTATTTCTAGTGATTTGAGAAACATAATTTTCCTTAATAGAAGGCCCCACAGCAATAAACTCTATGTGTCTACATCCAGGGCAACCATCGCCATGGCCTTTAAAACCACCATGCTGATTATCGTGCCTGCCATGGTCATTTGTAATAAATAAAGTTGTGGCATCCTTATAAAAAGGGTCTGCTTGTAAATAGCGCCATAAATCGCCAACAATAGCATCTGCATTACGTATGGCAGAAGTATAGTCTGACCAATTACCAGAGTGCCCTGCATGATCAACATCAGCCAGATAAACCCACATAAAATGAGGATGTAATTCGTCTATGACTTTTTTTGCCTCTTCTGCTACTTCACTATCTGAATGACCTACACTGTGAAATTTCGGCCAATAATTTGGCCCATAATGACTATTAAAACTGGGCAACCACAAGCTTTCTAATTCAATTAATACATAAACACACTCCTCCTCGGGCATATTCCTTTGCTTACGGTAATACTCAAATAGTGTAGGTTTTACTGCATATCGAGTTGAGGAGTTCTGGTATGTTGTATCTCGCACATCTGTCCAAGTACCACACCACAAAGCAGGAATAGCACGCGAAGTATAGGTGTAATTATCATTCATAAACTGGTCTACCTTTGTGCCTTGCGAAGCTAAATTCCACATTTCTGGAGTGTATGAATGCGTTGGATCTCCAAGCGTTTCAGTATAACGAGCACCATCAATTATAACGATGACTATTTTATCGGTACTTTGAGATTTTATCACTTTTATACTAAATAGAAGGATAAACACAATAATAGTAATTTTGAAGTATATCTTCATAGTTTTTTTAGCTTATGTAATTCGCACGTATAACACAATCAATTTCAAGATTTTACAAAGATACGAATTAAATCTACACTCGTGTACTCTGATTCTTTGGCTTCACTGTAGCGCAGTTTTGCAAGCTGCACAATAGGACAAATATACTCAGATTATAAAACAGAGCTACAGAGAAAATTCAATTAAAGCTTCTACTTTTTTCCGCTTTAAATATCCTCGTATGATACTGGAAACATCTCTATTATCAGAATATGGTTTTATAAACGATTTGATTATTTCCAAAGGCTGATCTAATTCTGCTGCAGCAATATATCCAAAGCCTTGATAAGAATTATTTTCTACTAAAATAACAGCTCGCTCTTCTATATTTCTGCCGCTGTCAATAATCAATAAATTATGGTTATCATACTGATATTTTGCAATAGCTTTTTCCACTCTTTCGTTATAATTGTCCGAAGACTCCTCTCCCAAACAAGCACCAAAGCATTGTTGAATACCATAATGAAAACAAGCACCTCCAGTTTGAAATAGACTGTTTTTGCTTTGGCATAATTGGTACTCTTCAGTTAAACGCTCTAACTCCCCTATGGCAGACCTTTTGGAGGAGAATACAGTAAGAGATTGCAAATCGGAGTCAGATGTTCGAGACGCTTTGAGACAATGATAGCCTAAATCGTCAAAATAATCGTAAATACCCCAAATATAAGTAGTTCTTCTTTGGGCTCTGTTATAGATGGGCATATGCTTTTTTATTTCATCTGATTCTAAAAGCAAAGCGACCAACTCGCTACCACATAGCTCAAAATCAACATGGGCAATTTGCTCACGCATTTCCATTGCTTTACGAGTAGTAGTATTATTCAAATGGGAAACTACACGACTATGAATATTATTACTTTTCCCTATATAAATAAGCTCATCTTTTTCATTAAAGAAGTAATAAACCCCTATTTCCTGTGGGAGAGCATCTAATATTTCTCTTTTCAGTCTGCTGTTCAATCCACGCAAATTAAGCTGAGCCAAATCAGGATCAATTTTTAATAATCTTTGCAGAAGTTCAACAGTTGCTAAGGCATCGCCTAGTGCTCGGTGCCTATCTTTTATTTGAATACCCAGTTGTGCAGTTAGTTTTCCCAAACTATAAGATCTAAATCCGGGTAATAATTTTCGAGAAAGCTTTACTGTATCTAATATTTTTCTTTGATACTCGAAACCATAACGCGCAAATTCCGCTTGTATAAATCGGTAGTCAAAAGATGCATTATGAGCCACAAAAGTGCAGCCCTCGGTTATCTCCACAACTTTTTTAGCAATTTCATAAAAATGTGGAGCATCTTGTACCATTTGAGTATTGATACCTGTAAGTTGAGTGATTCTATAAGGAACTTTTTTCTCAGGATTGATTAATGTGCTGTACTCCTCTATTATTTTTCCTTCTTCAAGAATAATAATAGCAATTTCGGTAAGCCTTTCTGTTTTAGGGCTTAACCCGGTTGTTTCCACATCTATTACAGCATATCTTTCCATTAGGGCAAAGCTATGAGTTTTTTAACATTAAATCGATCTGATTCATGTAAGATAATAACAAGGTGAACGACCATTATTCAAATAATAAAAACGCAAACATGAAACTATACAAATATATTTTAATCCTTACCTTATCCATTAGCTTATTAAATTCTTGTAAAAAAGATGATGAAGTAGAAAAAACAGAAACTCCGGAAGTTGCTGTTAAAATAGGTGCTCTTGCTCCCGAGTTCAATTTAGCAGATACCAAAGGTAATTTTCATCAATTATCTGATTTTAGAGGAGATTATGTGGTTATTGATTTTTGGGCTGCTTGGTGTGGAATATGCAGAAAAGAGAATCCAAAAATGCAAGCATTACATGAAAAATATAAGGACAAGGGACTAAAAATAATGGGTATATCCTTAGACGAAACTAAAGGAGCATGGGAACAGGCAATAAGTGATGACCAATTGACCTATCTCCATTTTGGTGATCAAGATGCTTTCAAATCAGAAGTTGCCATAACTTATGGAGTTACCGGTATTCCTTTGATGTTATTATTAAATCCGGAAGGAAAAATTCTGACTATCACTAATAAAGTAGATAATATTGAAGCACAGGTTGAAAAAGTGTATTAAAAAACTCGAGATTCTTTTAATCATTACTGTAATGTTCCAAAAACATACAATAACAAACTATTATATGTAGTTGTAGTTTAGTTTAAACTGCATTCTTTAAAAAAAAAATACTCCTTTTGAAAAGCTGAGCTATAGACTAACGCCGTACCAAAACCTTACGATTTACTACTAAATCGCTTGTACGAACCTGTACAATATAATGTCCTACAGGGAGAGAAATAGGCTGCTCGTAATAATGAAAATCTCTGGCTTCTAGTTGCAAGGCAATTCTTCCGGCTAAATCGTAAAATATAATATCAGCTTGCTCAATTTGCTTGCGACTACGCACAACTATACTCTCCGGGTAATAATATATCTCTATATCACCATCTTCAATCGGTTCCAGTGCCCATGGTTCAAAGTATAATTTGAACGGATAATCACCGTCCGAAGTAAAGTATTCAAAAGTATAATCTTGCTTTAAAAGATCTATTCGCTTTTTCCAGATTAAATCTTCTAAAACTACAAAATTAAAATCCTGATGCTTTTCAATACTTACTGTATAAGCTCCATCTTCTCTAGCTGTTACTGCTAAATCCATCAGGGCAGTATCAGGGAGTTGATTAATTACTAGTTTCTCTTCTCCTCCAAAAGTAAATATCTGAGGAGGAGCTATAGAAGGAAAATCACTTTTTAAAGCATCATATTTTTCATCGTAATTGGAACTTGCATTG
>Ga0256826_1001521_pt1 | contig 14395 bp, 18 predicted proteins | sample CV79metaG_FD_185975 | JGI IMG/M metagenome (GOLD analysis project Ga0256826, IMG submission 185975) | Hydrothermal vent microbial communities from East Pacific Rise, Pacific Ocean - CV79 | ecosystem: Environmental > Aquatic > Marine > Hydrothermal vents | place: Pacific Ocean: East Pacific Rise...
CCTCTTTTGAAAACGAAGTTATCTGCTCACGGAATGGTTTGAGTAGAAGTTCTAACTGCTCTTTACTTGAAGAGCTAAACTGTTTAGACTTATCTTCAAAAATCTGATTTGCTAAAAGTTTAAACTCACGACTCAACTCCTCTTTTGCATTTTGGAGTAGTTGTATTTTTTCTTTTGATGCTTGAAGTTGTGCTTCATACTTTGTATTTAATACTGCATACTGAAGTTCTAAGTTCTGTGAACGTTCGGATTCTTCATCTTTTTGCAATGTTATCTCTTGGACTCTTTGGATGAGTTCATCTCTTGAGGTTTTTATTTTTAAGTATACAAAAAGTGTTATGAGAAAAAATGTAAAGAAGAGTCCAGTCGTAAGTATAAAAAGATCAAATTGCATGAGAGAGTCCTGAAGTAGTATATTTGTGATTATACACTCTTTTAAGTGCTAAAAAGCTTTATTTGCCTATAATTTTATTCTGAAAAAGGACCTTTATGAGAACAGTACCTCTCTTACTTTGCATCTCTCTTTCATCTCTCTTTGCGGCAGATAATATCTGGACTCAAGAGACTAAAGGTATGAATACAAACCGAAGTCAACAAGTTATTGATGCCTACCTTGTAGATAAAAATATAACAAATATAACTTTTGAAGATGACCCAAAAGTAAAAAAAAGAAAACTCTCTATTATAGAAAATATTCTTATGCTTGGAGTGAGTCTAGGGGTAAACTCTGCAGAAGATACTCTCTCAAATACTACAGGTTCAAAATCCTCATCTTATGCAAACTATGAATTTAAATTTACTATTGGTAAAGATTTCACATTTTGGCATGAGCCTTATACACAACCAACAAGACTTTATTTAAATATTAACTATAGTTCACTTGGCGAAGAAGTAAGTAGTTTAGGGTGGACAATAGGTCTACGAGAAAACATGACTTACTGGCCACTCTATACAACTCCAACATACACTATCTATCCAACATTCTCTTTTGAACTTGGAAATGCCACGATGACTAGAAATTCCTTCTCTGTTAACGGTTTTATACTTCAAACAGATATAGGCCTAACCTATCAACAAAATCATAACTTAGAGTATTTCCTTAACTTCAAAGCTAACAAGAGCGACTGGAATTATGCTCAAGCAGGAAAAGCATTTGAAGGTGTTGTATACGAGACTCTCTCCTTTGGCCTTCTAGTAGGTCTTAACTATAAGTTTAATTATGAAGATTTTTAACATGAAACTAATACAAATACAGATTACTTTACTGAGTATACTTTTCATTTTTACAGCCTGTCAAGATAAAGGCTATGGTACACAAGAGATCTCAAAGTTTCCTATTTTAACCTCTATGGATAAGGTTATAGTTCAAAAGAGTACACCTTCAAAAAACATTGCACAGCGGGCATACATAAACATTGAGTTTTCAGCATACATTGATCCACTAACTATATCTACATCAACAGTTTCTCTTAATGATTCTAATGGTTCGACTATTCCAGTAGAACTAAACTTACTCAATGCAAACCTAAGAGTACTACCAAAAACTTCTCTTACACCCACACATACATATACACTCTCACTCTCTTCAGCTATTACAGATCTTATAGGAAATTCAGTTGATCAAAACTATAACTTTACATACCTTTGTAAATCGGACTTTTGGCAAAGTGTTGAGAGTGGTTATACACACTCCTCAGCAATTAGTAAAGAGGGAGATATATACTTTTGGGGCACAACACTTTCAGTAACTCTGCAAGGAGTTATTGAAAATAAAAGTATTGAGACATACAAAGCACCATTAGGAATCACAAAATTTCAAAACCCGCATACTTTAAGTCTTGGAAATAACTCTTCAGCAATTATAAGTACAACTCAAACACTTATACTATATAAAAACATCTCTTTAGATGAAAATGTAGAAACTAACTTTAATAAACTAAGTCTTGGAAATAACCATTCTGTTACTATTAAAAATGATAAAACACTTTGGTCTTGGGGAAGTAATGAAAATGGACAACTAGGAAACGCAGGTCTTTTAGACAAAAAACAGTTAGTTCAAGAGTTTACAGACTCTACAGACTGGATAGAAGTGAGTGCTGGTGAGAACTATACAGTTGCACTAAAGTCGGACAATACTATGTGGGGATGGGGTGAAAATAGTTATGGACAGATAGGGAACTCGCTCTTAAATGAAAGACGTATACCACAACAAGAGGATACAAATGCGACTGATTGGGTAAGTGTTTCAGCAGGTTCAAACCACACAGCTGCCATAAAAAAAGATGGTACGCTTTGGTCATGGGGACTCAATAGTGCCGGTGAACTAGGTTCAGGAGACAACAACTCATCTAGAGTCGCAATTCAAGAGAGTACAAATGCAACTGACTGGAAATATGTAAGTTGTGGCTTTGACCATACTCTTGCGCTTAAAAATGATGGCACACTTTGGGTTTGGGGAAGTAGTTACTATGGACAGTTAGGGTTAGGAAATAGTCTCAATAAAAATACTCCGACAAAAATTGCTTCATTAAGTGGTATTGTATCTATTAGTGCTGGAAAGTACTTCTCATTAGCAGTTGACAACAATGGAACACTTTGGGTTTGGGGAAGGGATAATGCTCACCAACTTGGTCTCTCTACACTCCATGACCAACTCTCTCCTCAAGAGGTAAAATAGATGAAATATTTCAAAACTCTTCTTATACTTCTTTCTCTTTTTAGTGTTCACTCTCTCAATGCAGATATTCGTGATGCTGAAAAAATAAAAATACTTACAGAGTACCTTGTACAAGAAGAGGGTAAAAAACTTATTCAAGCACGAAATGAAGCTATTGCGACCATCTATGGAAAGCCTCTCTTTGAAAATTTAATCTATAACGACACAAGTGAGATGTTTTTTGGATCAATTGTCTCAGAGAGAGGAGGTTTCAAAAGAGAGATAAACTTTTATATGCCAAAAACAAGAGCAAGAGAGTTTCAGAAAAATTTAGCAGCAGGAAAAATAGAAATAGAGCATGCTTTTGATAACAACAATATTGTCATTAAAAATATAGATGTAGAGTTTAAAGGTGTCCACTACCCTCTCAGTGTTGACTATGCAAACACAATAACTTTTAGAATAGGAAACTATTTTTTAGCACACCAAAACACTGAAGTACTGGCAGAAAAAAATGGTATTGGTGGCACTATTAACCTACAAGATGTTTTTAATATGACAGAGAACACAAATGTATTTAGATTTGATGCACACTATAAATTTTCACCAAACCATGCACTAGAATTTTCCTACTACACTATAAATAATAGTCATACAAAAGCTATTGGAGAACCAATAGAGTGGAATGGTTACTATATTAAAGATGGAACCTTAAGCGTCCAATTTGATACAGATATATATAAACTAAATTATATCTATTCTGCATATAGAACAGACAAGATAGATCTTTCTTTAAGGGCAGGTCTCCACATTACAACGCTTACTACTGGCATAACAGGTAAAGCCGATACAAATAAAGGAGAAGTATACATAGGAAAAGAGAGTGATGTTCACTTCACTGCTCCTCTACCCGTAGTTGGCATTGGTCTTAAGTATAAAATAATTCCTCGTCTATATGTCAACTATACCGTAGACTACTTTTTCTTATCCTTTGATGATGTTCAAGGAAGCCTAGTTGATAGTCTCCTCTCCCTAGAGTATCAATATAACAGATATATTGGTGCAGGAGTCGGATTAAACGCAACAAACTCTCATTTAAAAACTACTGTGAAAGATGTAAATTATGAACTTCAAAATGAAGTATCAGGATTTTTAGCCTACATTATTTTAAGTTATTAGTAACACTATAAACTTAAGTAATTAATAATATAGATTACTTTAATTATATGATAGGATAATTTGGGTATAATTCGCTAAATATTTATAGGGGAAGATGCCTGCAAGATTCGACAAAAAAAAACGCGACTTGTATCATCCCTTATACTAAAGGATAATGATGCAAGAAAATGCACAAACAGAACAACCAAAAGAAGAAGAAAAGACAATGACTTTTGACGAGTTAGGACTTAAAGCCGAACTATTAAAAAGTGTTAAATTTGCTGGGTTTACTACACCTTCACCTATTCAAGCACAAGCTATTCCTATAGTAATTGCTGGTCGCGACATCGTTGGTCAAGCACATACAGGTACTGGTAAAACAGCTGCATTTGCTCTTCCTGCATTACACAATATGAAACTAGATGGTTCTGTTGAAATGTTAGTTATAACACCTACACGTGAACTTGCTTCTCAAGTAAGTGATGAAATTTTTAAATATGGTCGTAACTTAGGTGCTAAAACTGTAACTGTTTACGGTGGTAGTTCTTATAAACGTCAACTTGATCTTATAGCTCGTGGAGCTTCAGTTGTTGTTGCAACTCCAGGACGTATGTTAGACATTCTTAAACGCGGTATGCTTCCAGACTTCGCTCCAAACATAGTAGTTCTTGATGAAGCTGATGAAATGCTAGATATGGGTTTCTTAGATGATATTAATGAAATCTTTTCATTTTTACCAAAACAGCGTCAAACACTTTTATTCTCTGCAACTATGCCAGCACCAATTAAGACGCTTGCAAGCAGAATTTTAAAAGACCCTGAGTTTATCTCTATTACTAAGGGTGAGACTACAAACACTGACATCGAACAACTTTACTATGTGATCGATGAGCACGAGAGAGATGATGCTATCATCCGTTTAATGGACTCTGAGACTACAAACAAATGTGTAGTATTTTGTCGTACAAAATCAGAAGTAGATAGACTTTCAAATGTTCTTTCAAACGCTGGTTACTTAGCAAATGGTCTTCATGGGGACATGGAGCAACGTCAACGTGAAAATGTTATAAAAGGTTTTAAACAAAACTCTGTAAAAGTTCTAGTAGCTACAGATGTTGCTGCTCGTGGTATACATGTTAACAACATCTCTCATGTATTCAACTACCATATTCCATTTGACCCTGAGTCTTATGTTCACCGTATTGGTAGAACAGGTCGTGCAGGTACAAAAGGTAAAGCAATTACTCTTCTTACTCCATTAGAGTTTAAAGAACTACAACGTATCAAACAAAAAGTTGGCACTTCTATGGGTCACGCTTTTGTTCCAAGCAAAAATGATCTTCGCAGTGCAACAATAGATAATATGGTAAAAGTAATCGAAGACCATAAAATATATGATGAAGCTCATAAAATCCTTGACCGTCTTAAAGAAGACATAGATGAAGAGCAAATTATGTACAAACTTATCTCTATGATTTTAGATAAGCAAGATATTAAAGGGCCAAGTAACATTGGTATTCCTGCTGATAAACTTGATGCTATTCTCGCTCGTGCTGCACAACGTGGAGGCGGCGGTGGTCGTGGACGTCGTGGCGGAGGCGGTGGTGGATACCGTGGTAACCGAAATCGTTCTGGCGGTGGTGGTGATAGAAACCGTTCTGGTGGAAATGGTGGTGGATACCGTGGTAACCGTGAAGGCGGTGGCGGTGATAGAAACCGTAGTGGTGGCGGAAGAAGTTCTGGCGGCTACAGAGGAAACAGAGACTAAGTCTCATTTCTACACTTTTTCTACCCTCAGTCTCAGCTTTTGCCTGAGACTCCCTCCCTTATACACATTTTAAATTTTCTTTGTTATAATTGTTAAAAAGGATTTTATGATGAAAAATATGATAATTTATGAAGATTTTTCCCTCTATGTTGAGAAAGAAGATAGCGAAATTCCATGGTTAAAAATATTTACGAAAGAGCCCTATAAAGAGTTAGGGGATGTTCCACAAGGCCTTCGTGTAAAACTATGGGAGACTTATGACCTTATAGAGTATGAAATGCAACACTACTACCACCCTGAAAAAATCAATATGGCTTCATTTTCAAATATTTTACCTCGTGTCCATATTCATGTAATGGCAAGATTCAAAGAAGATAGTTATTTTCCACAACCAATGTGGGGAGAGAAACAAAGAGAAAGCAATTTAAATCTACCTGATGAGGCAGAATTCTATAAGCGCATTTTTCATGCACTTACACAAAAACACAACTAAAGTTGTATAAAATTATTTTTTTGGAGAGAATGGAACTAAAGCAGAACCCCAAGTGAGTCCACCACCAAAAGCATCTAAGAGCATTAACTCTCCAGCCTTTAGGTCTCCAGATTCATAAATGTCATTAATTGCCATTGGAATAGAAGCCCCTGAAGTGTTTCCATACTTTGCAACTGTTAGAACAACTTGTTCTTCACGTAGTTTAAGAGCATCTCCAACTGCTTTAATAATGCGAAGATTAGCTTGATGTGGCACAAAATGAACTATGTCATCACCAATAAGGTTGTTCTCTTGTAAAATCTCTTTTACATCTTTTGTAAGTGTACGAACTGCTACTTTAAAAGTCTCATTTCCCTTCATCTGCATAAAACAGCTATTAGCTTCTTCACCTAAAGAGTCATGTGCAGAGCCTGAACCACCATTTGGAGTCATAAGAAGGTCTGCATACTCACCATCTGCACCAGTATGGACATCAATGATTGCTTCACTTTTGTCATCTGTAGCAGAGATTACAGCAGCACCAGCACCATCTCCAAAAAGTATACATGTACCACGGTCACTGTAGTCTGTTATAGCAGAAAGCTTTTCAGCTCCAATAATCAATACATTTTTTTTCATACCTGACTCAATAAATGCTTTCGCGATAGAGAGGATGTAAACAAATCCGGTACATGCTGCAGATATATCAAATGCAGTGATATTTTTAAGGCCAAGTTTAGTACTTATTATAGTCGCTGTAGAAGGCATACAAAAGTAATCAGGTGAGATAGTCGCACAAATAACCATATCAATATCTTCTAGAGCTACACCACTGCGTTCTAATGCAAGTTTAGCAGCATTAACACCGAGGTCAGATGTATACTCATTTTCTGCTGCGATGTGACGCTCTTTAATACCTGTACGTTTAGTTATCCACTCATCTGAAGTGTCAACCATAGTCGCTAGGTCAGCATTTGAAAGTATTTTTTCTGGGACATAAGCCCCTATAGAACGAAATGCAGCATAAGCCATATTAATTATCCTTTTGTTTTAACGCAGCAAGTCTTGAAATAATATGCTCATTTACACCAGTATCTACATAAGAGATAGCTTGATATATAGCATTTTCTATAGCTTTTGCATTTGATTTACCATGAGAAACGATAGCACACCCTTTAATACCAATAAGAGGTGCTCCACCAACTTCTGCATAGTCAATCTCTTTTTTAAGAAGTTTGAAAACTTTTCTCATAAGCAGCGCACCAGTAATTGCAATAGGTGATTTACGAATATACTCTTTTATAAGTCCAGATATAGTCGAAGCTACACCCTCTGTCGTTTTAAGAACAAGATTGCCAATAAAACCATCACAAGTGATAACATCACAAGAACCATTGAATATGTCTCCACCTTCAACATTTCCTTTAAAGCCTGGATATCCCTCTAAAAGTTTAAACGCAGCTTTTGTAACTTCGTTTCCTTTAGACTTCTCTTCACCATTTGCTAAAAGACCTATACTTGGTGATTTAATCCCAAGTACATCTTCAGCATAACAGCCACCCATAACAGCAAATTCTGCTAAGTGTTCAGGTTTTGAGTCTACATTTGCACCAACATCTAATATAACAGAACGTCGTCCAATTTTTGTCGGCATTAATGTTACTAGAGCTGGGCGAGATACACCTTTAAGACGGCCTAGTCTTAAAGTAGCAAGTGTCATTGTGGCACCACTATGTCCAGCAGATACAACACCATCTGCTTCGCCATTTTTAACCATTTCAACGGCTTTATATATTGTACTATTTTTACGTTTTACCGCATCAGTTGCTGCATCACTCATAGAGATTACATCATCACACTCAACTATAGAAATCTTATCTCTATAACGTTTTGGTAACAGAGGTAAAATTTCTGATTTTTTTCCTACAAGAATAGGTGTGAATTTTTTCTTCTTAAGTGCTTGTATACAACCCTTTACAATTGGTTCGGGACCAAAGTCCCCTCCCATTGCATCAATAGCAATTTTTACCATTACTTACTTGTACTCACCAGTAGTTGGGTTGATGTGGTGTGGTAATTTGTATGTTCCATCTTCACATTTAACTGGTTTAGCTAAAGTGATTTTATAGTGAGTTCTTCTTTTCGCTGAACGTGAATGAGATACTCTTCTCTTAGGTACTGCCATAATCTATTCCTTAATTTAATTTATTTCATAAATAAAATGAAGGGAACCTTCATCTTATTCGTCCGTAAAAGGAACGAGTCCCTTTTACTTCGCTTGCGCCGCTGAGACGACTAAAGCAGACCTTCTAAAAGAAGGTCAAATTTAAAGTTTACTCAGAACTTTCGCAACTTTCACACTGGTGATAGTCACTTTTGATAAGTTCCATCTCAGAGTGTAATAACTCTTCAACTTCTACACTACCATCAAAAGACTCAACAACATCCAAATGAATGCTATCATCATCTTCATATAAACCATCACTGATAAAAAATTCTACTTCTTCATCAATTAATAATTTAAATTCTTCTGCACAAGAGTCACAAGGTTTTACAACAAAACCATTGAGTTTTGCCTTGAGCAAAATTAATTTGCCCTTATAATACTCTAAATAACCTTTAAAAGTTATTTCATTAGCCTTTACTTCAAAGTCTAATGGTGTTTTTGTAACACGTCTTAGTATAACTTTCACAAGTTCTACTTAAGAAATTTCTCTTTCTGAAAAGAAAAATGCAATTTCGATTGCTGCGTTTTCAACAGAGTCACTTCCGTGAACTGCATTTGCATCAATATTTTCAGCGAAGTCTGCACGGATAGTACCAGCTTCAGCTTCTTTAGGGTTTGTAGCACCCATTAAATCACGGTTAATTTGCATAGCATTTTCACCTTCTAAAACTGTAACAACAACTGGACCACTGATCATGAAATCAACTAAGTCATTGAAAAAAGGACGCTCAGCGTGAACTGCATAAAATGCTTCAGCATCTCCACGTGAAAGTTGCATTTTTCTTGTAGCAGCTAGTTTAAGACCATTGCTCTCAAATCTGTCTAAAATCTTGCCTATAACACCCTTAGCTACTGCATCTGGTTTAATTATCGATAGTGTACGTTCCATCAAATCTCCTCTGAAAATATAAAATTAGAGTGGGATTATATCTAAAAAAAGATAGTTTTTTGTTTAAAAAATGATTTTTTTTGATTTTAATAAAAAGAGTGTGCTCTTTCTTGAAGTTTTGAAACGCCAAAAGGCGTCTCAGATGTAGATAATTAGTCTACTATATTTTCTTGATTTGAGCGTTGCTCATCAGTAATATCTTCACGATGCTCTGGAGAATCTCCAATAGCATTCCAAACGATACAACCTTCAGTAGGACATGCAGTAGCACAAGCTGGTTCATCATGATGACCAACACACTCTACACATTTGTCACCATATACGTAATAAATTTCTTCACCCGTTGGGTTATCATCTTCGTCTACAATTGCCTCTACTGGACACTCATCAATACAAGCGCCACAGTTAATACATGTATCATTAATATATACTGCCATAATTATCTCCTAAATTTGTTATGAGTAACTATACAATGAAGATTTTTAAGATTAGCTAAAATGAGTTTGTTTTAGAGATAAATGTTGTAATTGTAACACAGGAAATGATTTTATAAAAAAGTATTGATAATGCTTATTAACTAAGTCAAGTAGGTGATGAACTTTTCATCACCTACTTATAAAAACTAAAGTCCTAAATAAGACTTAATTTCATCTGCTCTATTTGTTACTTCCCAAGTAAAACCAGGTTCTTCACGACCAAAGTGGCCATAAGCTGCTGTTTTTCTATATATTGGTTTAAGTAAGTCTAGAGACTCAATGATTCCAGCAGGAGAAAGATCAAAAAGTTCTTTAATACATGCTTCAATTTTTTCTTCACTTACTTTACCCGTTCCATGAGTATCTACCATAATAGATACAGGTTGCACTACACCAATAGCATATGCCACTTGTATAGTCGCTTTGTCACAAGCACCTGAAGCTACAAGATTTTTTGCAACATGACGAGCAGCATAAGCCGCTGAACGGTCAACTTTAGTAGGGTCTTTTCCAGAAAAAGCTCCACCACCGTGAGGACATGAACCACCGTATGTATCTACGATAATTTTACGACCAGTAAGACCAGCATCACCTTGCGGTCCACCGATTACAAATTTTCCAGTAGGATTGATGTGAAAAATAGTATTTTCATCCATCATCTCTGCCGGAATAACTTCACGAATAACCTCTTGGATCATATCTTTACGAATCTGATCTTGGCTAATTCCATCATGATGTTGTGTAGAGATAACAACAGTTTCTACTGCTACTGGTTTATCGTCTACATATCTAACACTTATCTGTGCTTTACCATCAGGACGCAAGTAGGGAACGATACCCTCTTTACGTACTAGTGCTAAACGCTGTGTTAAACGGTGTGCTAAGTGAATAGGCAAAGGCATAAGAACATCTGTCTCACGACAAGCATATCCAAACATAAGCCCTTGATCTCCAGCACCGATCTCGCCATCAGCTTGATCCACACCTTGATTTATATCTGGTGATTGTTCACCGATTCCATTTAGAACTGCTGCCGCTCTATAGTCGAAGCCATAGTTCGCGTCAGTGTATCCAATCTCTTGGATTACTTTTCTAGCAATCTCTTGCATAGGGGCATAAGCCGTTGTTTTCAGTTCGCCTGCAATTACACAAAAACCATTAGATACCAAAGTTTCACACGCAACACGTGCCTTTGGATCATGTTCAATAATATAATCCAGAATCGCATCACTGATTTGATCTGCCATCTTATCAGGGTGCCCTTCTGTTACAGACTCTGAAGTAAATATATACTCTTTAGTCATCGATTTTTTCCTTATTGAGATATAAAGTCAAGCTTTATAAATCATTGCAAGTATACACTAAAGCCATTAATACTAAGTTAAAATTATTTCTTAGAATTTAAACGTGACTGATACTCCTCGGGGTGTTTACACACAGGACAAACTTTCAGTGCTTTTTTCCCATAGTGTATATGTCCACACACTTCACAAATCCAAGCTTCTTCTTCATCTTCACTTACAAACTCCGCTTCAGCTTTGAGTCTATCTAGAAGCATTTGAAACATTTTCTCATGCTCTACCTCTATTTTTCCTATACCACTAAAGAGACGAGAAGCCTCTTTTTCACCCTCCTCTTTGGCAATAGTTGCAAAATCTGGATACATAGTTACATTTTCATAACTCTCTCCATTGATTGCCTCTTGTAGATTTTCTTTTGTATCTCCAAAATTATTTTCACTTTTGTTTTTTATTCTATTGTGAAGTGCTAGCTCTAGTTTTGCATGAGTTTTTTCATTATTTGCCGCTCGTTGAAAATGTTCTGCAATATCTCTGTAACCCTCTTTTTGAGCAACTTTAGCAAAGTATTCATACTTATTTCTAGCCTGAGACTCTCCTGCAAAAGCTTTCATTAGGTTGACTAAGGTAAGATTTGGAGTTACCATCTCCATAGCCTCACCACAACAATGCAGCTCACCACCACCAACATTTTGTACTTCTACTGTGTTGCCACATTTATTACATCTATATGTTTCGTATTGTCTCATAATATCTTCCCTTAGTCTGTTTTCTAGAAAGTAAATTTCTTGATAAATCATTCTATCTAAAATATCAAATATCTTAAATAAATCGACTAGCTTTATTCATCTAAGCTTTGTTAATAATATTTAGTTAAAATTTCATCAACAAAATAAAAAAGGACATATATATGTTAGTAACAAAACAAGCTCCAGACTTTACAGCAACTACAGTTTTAGCAGACGGTCAAATCGTTGAAGATTTCAAATTATCGGAAAACTTTGGTAAGAAAGGTACAGTACTTTTCTTCTACCCATTAGACTTCACTTTCGTTTGCCCATCAGAAATCATTGCATTCTCTCACAAAGTTGAAGAGTTTGCTGAGCGTGGTGTTAATGTTATTGGTGTATCTGTAGATAGCCAATTTTCTCACTTCGCATGGAGAGAAACTCCAGTAAATCAAGGTGGAATTGGCCGTGTTAAAATGCCTTTAGTAGCTGACCTTACAAAAGAGATTTCTAAAGCTTATGATGTACTTTTAGATGGTGGTGTTGCACTACGTGGTTCTTTCCTAATTGACGCTGATGGTACTATCCGTCACGCTGTTATCAATGACTTACCACTTGGTCGTAACATTGATGAGATGATCCGTATGGTTGATACTATGATCTTTACTAACGAGTTTGGTGAAGTATGTCCAGCTGGTTGGGTTAAAGGTGACGAAGGTATGAAAGCTTCTACTGAAGGTGTTGCTGAGTACTTAGCAAAACACGAAGACGATCTTTAATCTTTACACTTAAGAGAAGAGAGTTTTTACTCTCTATCTTAATCCACTCTGCGCTTTGTCATTTGTAGACTGCGCTCTCTCATAACTTCCATTGTGATTTACCTCTTTACTTGAACAAGCACTAAAACTAAAACCAATCATTACTAAAAGACTCATTATTACTATTTTCATTTCTTTTCTCCTTTTATCTATTTAATTGTACAAAAAAATTCTTAAACTTTTTGTTACTTTTTGCTAACAAATATTCCACCTAAGATAATAAGTGCTATTCCAAAAAATGTATAAGTGTCTGGAAACGAATCCCCAAGCATAAAACCAAAACCTATAGCAAAGGGGATGTTAGTGTAAGAGATAACACCTATAATACTTAGATTAGAGCTACTATAAGCCTTTGTAAGTAACCACTGAGACACAACAGAGATAATTCCCATAAAAGTTATAAGACTCCAAACTTTTAAAGAGGTTGGGTAACTAAACGCAGGGAAAAGGAAAGAGAGAGACTCTGGTGCATTCACATAAGGAGCAACTAAAAAGAAAAACGCAGGAAGCAGTGCACCTAAACCCACAAATGAAAGAACGATCACTCTCGCATCATATATATCTTTTATCTTTTTTATAGTCGTGTATGCTGCTGCTGCAAAAAATCCACCGAGTATCCCTAAAAAGTGCTCATACGAGATACTAAGCCCCACTGGTTTTGCGATGAACATAACACCCACAAAACCTATAAGCAGTGCAAAGAGTGTTGTCTTTGTGAGTTTCTCTTTGAGCAAATAGTAAGCGAGTATAGTCACAAACAGAGGAGAGGTTTTGTTAAGAGTGATAGCCTCACCCAAAGGAATAGTAGTAATCGTGTAGAAGAAAAGTATCATCGCTGAGAAGCCAAAAAGCCCACGAGTTATGAGTAAGTACCACTTGCCACCCGTGAGTCTTGGAGGTGTATGTTTTAAAGCATAAAGTATTAAAGCGACTCCTATTAAGTTTCTAAAAAAAACTATCTCCATAGCAGACATATCGTCTGCAAGTATTTTAGAGACTGCTCCGTTGAGTGCTGATATAAGAGCACCCATAAGCATATATAGTATGCCCTTGTCTATATTTTTGAAATAAACCACCCAAATGTTCCTTGTGCTGTACAAACACCATCACTATCTTCAACTATCACATCTACACTTAAAGAGCCTCGCCCTTTTTTGTCAAACTGCACTTGAAACTTCTCTATATCTTCTTGGCTAACACTTGCTTTTGCTCTTATAGTTTTGAGTGCTGGTTTTTTATACTTCATGCTTGAGTCACGAAGAACAGGTATAACTAAACCTTCAAGATGGGGGAAAAGTTTTTGTAGGTGCAATCCACTCTGCGTTTCAGCAAGAGTAAACTGTGCAGAGGCATGAATAGTCTCTATATGATTTTGTACATCTTTTTTATACGCTAATGATACACTATCTCCGCTTTGCTCTATCCCCACAAGTTTTACAAACTCTATATCTGTTGCTTTCATTCAGCTTGACCCTCAGACTCTGCTTCTTTCGCTGCCTCAGCTCTATCGGCCTTAGAGATATAACGCTCTTTATTGCTAGTCTTTAGTTTTGCACGAGCACGCTTGAGCCGTTTGTCATATAACTTTTGTATCTTTGCATTTCTATTCATCTTTTTATCCTTTAAATATTTATTTAGTATTGGTTTCTTTTACAAACTCTAAAGCCTTATTATCTACAAATGCTAAGTCATACCACTGCTTTTTTGGGGCTATGAGGTTTAAATTTTTTGGGTTTGAACTTCTTGAGAGTGCTACATAAAACTGCGAAGGAGCGAAGATCTCATTTGTTTCTATTATGAGATCTTCTATACTCATTCCTTGTGATTTATGTATAGTTATAGCAAATGCTAGTTTTATAGGAAACTGATAAATAGTAAAAAGGCTCTCTTCTATCATCTCTTTTT
>Ga0256826_1001522_pt1 | contig 14395 bp, 18 predicted proteins | sample CV79metaG_FD_185975 | JGI IMG/M metagenome (GOLD analysis project Ga0256826, IMG submission 185975) | Hydrothermal vent microbial communities from East Pacific Rise, Pacific Ocean - CV79 | ecosystem: Environmental > Aquatic > Marine > Hydrothermal vents | place: Pacific Ocean: East Pacific Rise...
TAAAAGTGGAATTTTAAGTTTTTTTAGGATTTTTTAAAAAGCGTTATTTAAAATTATAGTTTGGAGTAGATGTAGATATTGGCTGTGGATACTCTTGAATCTTACACCATTTATAACCCTCTTTACGGTAAGAACCAGTCATTTTCTTCTTTATGATTTTAGATTTATAGCAGTTTTCAAAAGTTCCTGATATTTTCCATAAGTCATAATGTCTTGTATCTTTGACTTGATTTCCATATTTGTAAGTTTTTGTTTGGTAGATTTTCAACTGATTATTTATAATCTCATAGTTATAAATAGCATTTGTAGTTTGGTTTTTTACAAATCCTCTTTTATTAAAAAGAAGGGTGTAAGTTTCCCCACGGTTTGTGGAGAATTCTTTCCCAAAAGAAGTAAAACCATTGAGTTTTAATGATGATACTTTCCACACACCTAATATTGATTGTTTGGTGTATGGTTGTGCTTGTAGAGTTAATGAAAATAATATAAGAAGGATTATATTTCTCATTTGGAGTGGTTTTTAGTCTTCATATATAATTGTTATTGATACCGTATTGGGTGCTATATTAGTTATAGAGTAGTCTAAAACATTTTTTGATTTCATAAATGATGCTAATACTTCTTGCACTTTGTCTGCTTTAAAGTTAGCCATCATACTAGCTTTAACTTCTTCCACATGAACTTTTACATTTTTACCTTGATACATTTCTTACATCCTTAAGAGTTTATATTATTTTTCTTTAATTATTTTATTTAGACTAGAAGCAATTTCAAAAATTATTTCTTTACCTTTAGTTTTTAAAACTTTTTTCTTTTCTTTAGAGTTTAAATTAAGAACTATGTAATAATATGTATTTCTGAATCTATACATAACAATTGATAAAAAGATTAAAAAAAGTCCTATAAATGGGGCTAAATGCATAGGCCGACCATAATAACCGTGAGGTGGTACTGTTGCTAGTAAATATACCGATGTAAATAGCATAAGAACTCCAATTAAAGCCAAAGCGATATTTATTATTGATAATAAAGAGGAAGGCTTTTTAACACTTGCTGATTCAATATCAGATATTAAATATGTGTTTCCATCTGCAATAAATTCATTTTCAGTCATTGAATATTGTTGTTCAATTTCATTGGTAGCTCTTTCGTTTCTTTTTGCTTTTTGTTTTGGAGAATATAATTTCCATGAACCCCAAGTTATTAAAACTATTACTAGGAATGCGACAGCATATATCCAGTATGTATATAACATAGCAACAAAAATTAGTATTGCAAATCCACCCATACCACCCATACCACTTCCTATAGAACCACCCCAGTCTGTACTCGTAGTTCCATTCGCATGTTTGTTTTCTTTAAAGAAACCCATTTTAATCCTTATGTTTTAATGAGAACAATTTTACCCCCCCCACTTATATAAATATTAAATTTGATATTTTTTATTAAATTTTATTACTAATGCTACTTTTTAATCATTATTTTAAACTCTCAATAAAGAAACCCAAATAACCAGAGGGGAATTTTCTTATTATTTGATGAAAAATCAATATCTAAGGCTAAAAAACTATCATTTATATCTTTTATTTGTGAAAATGTTTTGTTTTTTCCTCCTATTTCAAATATGTATTTATCTACTTTGAAATCTCCGATATCACTATAATAAATCTCACTAAAACAATTTACAAAAAAAGTCTCTCTAACGGTACCAATTTCTGTGGGTATGTGTAAATCTTTACTAAGGGCATATAAAATATTTGTATTTTTGAAAAAAAGTTTTGCAGGTTTTTTAGTCTGTTTTGCCGAAAATTTATGAATGGCTGTAAAGATTCCCGTTTTATTTAAAATTTCTAAATAGGTATAAAGTGTAGGCTCACTAATTTTTAATTCACGTGCTAGTGAGTCTATCTTAACTTGATACGGTAGTTTAGCTTCCAAAATTTTATACATAAGTTGTTTAAAAATAGAAAGATTTTCAAACTTGATTTTATTTGTTGAAGGTATATCCTCATAGATAATTTTCTCTAATGAGTTAAAGAGTTTGCTATGGTAAATCTCTGTACTACTTGAACTAGAAAAGTAAGGATAACATCCTATCTCTAGGTACTCTTTAAACTCTTTGTATAGGTTTGGGTACTTTTGTGTAAGCTTAAAAGAAATTTCACTAGCATTGCTAAGGAGATCTTCGAGTCTATATGACTCTAATATAATGTTGTTATTAATCTCTAAGTACTCTTTGAAGCTAAGTTTTTTCAACTCTTTGACAACCATTCGTCTACTTAAATCATAACTCTGCATAAGGATATTTAACATAGAAGACCCACTAACACGAATAGTAAGGTCAGGCATAAAATCATATATGTTTTTAATATGTCCAGCCCACTCTTTAAAAAGATGCACTTCATCTATAACAACAACTCTTCCACCAAGGGCATAAAACTCTTCAACTATAGCAACTATACCAAAGTTGGCTATACTTATATCATCAGCAGTAAAGTAGAGTGCTTCATCTATTGAAAATTGTTGTAAATATTGTAGTAATAGTGTTGTTTTACCAACACCACGAGAGCCAATGAGAGCAATAAGTCTTTCACTATTGTTTATAAAATCATACTCTTGACGAGTATATTTAATTTTTTTTACATTCGCTATTAATTTTCTTTGCCTATCTCTAAGTGCATCTAACATAAAATATCCTTTTTATAAAGTACACTTTAACATAATTCAAGTAAAACTAAAGTACATATTTATATATCTCTCAATAGTTTTATCTCTAAATCAAGGAGAGACAAAGGCAGACCAAAACTCTCTACCTTCACAAAATCCTTATAAGTTACTAAAAGTGAGTCAGATTTATCTCTTTTAAGTATCTCTAAAAGTTCTTCTTTTGTAAAACTATGATGATCTGCAAAATAATTTTTGCTTACAACTTGAGGTAAAAACTCATCTAAACGCTCAGGTCGTGCGATGGCTGTAACTAGAGACATCTTTTGAGTTGGATTTTTAAGCTCAACTGAGCGTTTAAAATCATAGCCATCTTTTAAAATTGTCACTTCTTTTCCACTCCAGAGTCTCTCTCTATATGCTCCACTTGGAAGACAACGGTTGTTTTGGCTTTTAACATCTATGAGAATATCTCTTTTTTTTATATCATGTTTAGAATAAGCATCATCTAAAAATATCTTCTTTACTCCCATCTCTTTTGCTTTTACGATACCTAGTTTTCTATCTTCACTTACTATTACTATGGCGTTTGGAAGTTTTTGTGCATATATCATCGCTTCATCACCACTTATATTTACATCTACTAAAATATCATTTTTATCTTTTACAACTATACAGCCCTTACTCTGTCGTCCATAGCCACGAAGAATAACTGCTACATTTTTTTTATCTTTTGCAAGTGCTGTTACTAGAGGTGTTTTACCACTTCCTCCAACATTTAAGTTCCCTACACTTACTATATCTATACCAAACTCTTCAGCTTTTTTACTTTTAAAGCGAAACCACATGATAAAACAGTAGAGATAACTTAGAGGGAGTAAAAAAGTAGATATGATTTTTTGAAATGGGGTTGGGTTGTAGAAGTACTTCTCAACCCAAAATACAAGAGCATTCTTCAATGCAGTTTATACTCTTGTTTTAGCTATTTTTTTTACTTTTTCTATCACAAACTTAACATCTGTATCACTCATATTTGCATATATTGGAAGTGAAAGTACTTGTTGGTAAGAGCGAAGAGCAACAGGATAATCATTTACTCTTAATGAGTATTTAGTCTTATAGTATGAGAGTAAATGTAAAGGTATATAGTGAAGTCCACTACCAACACCAGCATCTTTTAACTCAACTGCAAATGAATCACGGTTCTTATCTATCTTTATGATAAATAGAGAGTAAGAATTTTCCTCACTTGGAGCATCTTGAAGTATCACATGTGCTACATCTGAAAGCTCAGTAGTATATCTCTCTGCTATCTCTTGCTGTCTTGCTATTATTGTGTCTTGGTCTAAGATAAGTGCACGAATATATGCAGCATTTAGTTCACTCATAGAGTAATCATTTCCTATATCTACTACATCATAAATATACTCTAAAGTATCTTCATCACGTACTATAGCATGGTTGGAAAGAAGACGTGCTCTTTGCATAATTTCTTCATTATCACTCACAAGCATTCCACCATTACAGATGTTTTTCTTTAAATGTGAAGAGAAATTAAAACATACTATATCTGCACCTGTTGAACCTATCTTTTTCCCTTTATATGTAGCACCTAATGCATCACTAGCATCTTCAACTATTTTGACATTATAAAGTTTTGCCATCTTATAAACACGCTCTAAGTCAACTGTTGCACCACCTAAGTGTGTGACTACAACAGCCTTTAGTTTTTTACTTTTGTTCTCTTGTAAATAAACCTCTAATTTATCTAGATTTATATTGTAAGAATCTGCATCAATATCTATAAAAACTGGTTCAGCATCAAAATGACGTACTACTTCTGGAACATTTGGATGAGCGTTTACAGAACAAACAATCTTATCTCCACGTTTTAAATCAAGAGCCAACATAGCTAAATGAAGTGCTGATGTACCATGAGAAGTTGCTAAAGCATACTCTGAGCCTACATATTCACAGAACTCTTTTTCTAACTCTTCTACTTGATTGACATCTTCACCATCTAAGGTATCACTTACATTTGAGTGGGCTGTACGTGAACTCTCAAATTTACTAAATGGTATTTTTAACTCTTTCATATTATTGTCCTTTATAAAGTTATATCTCTAGGATAATTAAAATCATGGTTCAATGTCCGTGATGTCAACTTAGCAATCACAGGCATTTTTCTCTTAAAATGGTTGCGAAATATTCTTTTTATTATCATATCTAACATCTTTTTATCTATTCCACTTGCTACAATTTCTTCTGTAGTTAGTCTCTCTTCCACATAAAGTTTCATCGCTTTATCTAGTTGAGCATAAGTGTAGCCAAGGTCATCTTCATCACTCTGTCCATCCCATAAGTCAGCAGATGGTGGTTTTTTAATGATTGATTTACTTACACCTAAATAGTGTGCAAGTTCAAACACTTCACTTTTATATAAATCTCCAATAGGATTTATAGCTGAAGCGAGGTCTCCATTTAAAGTTCCATAACCTAACATCAATTCACTTTTATTACTCGTACCAAGAACTAAGGCATTTTCACGAGCACTTATGTCAAAAAGTGTTGACATTCTCATACGTGAAGAGAAGTTCCCTTTTCTAAGGTTGTCTAGATTTGGGTTCATCATCTCATATGCCTTTAACATAGGCTCTATTGATGCCACTTCTGAAATCAGAGAAAAGTCACGACACAACTCATCTGCATCATCTAATGAACTTTGAGATGAGTATTGAGAAGGCATTTTTACACAGAGTAAATTTTTAGCAAAAACATTATGTGCCAAGATAGCAACAACTGCTGAGTCAAGTCCACCACTCAGACCTACTACTACTTTTTTGATACCTGTTTTTCTAACTTCATTATCTAAAAAATGTTCTAAATAATCTGTTATTTGTGAATACTTACTCATAAAGTTTTGAAACCTTTAAAATTTATTAACAGTAACAATTATAACTAAGTTTGGTAACAAAGTAGATTAACAAACTTCTCTTTTTGCAATGTGTTTGAGTTCTGAACATGAAAAACCTGCTTCTTTTCTTGCTTGAAGATTTAAGTTTTTAGGACGTAAAAAACCTTGAGGATAATATTTTTCTATGATTTCAAAATAGATATCAGTTGGTTTATTTACCTCTTTACAAGCAAAAGAGAACCAAACATCTCCTTTTTTGACATGGGACACCTCTTCTTGAAGTATGATTTTCAATGCATCTATTATATTTACAAGCATTTCACTTTTAGGAAGTTTTTGTAATTTAGTAAGAATCATAGGGGTTGCATCTAAACCATTTGCTTCTAGGTATCTTGGTACAACTGCCATTCTTTCAACTAGTGTTTGTGTTCTTTGAGAAGCTTCAAAAAGTGCATTATGCACCTCAACATCACCATACTCTGCACCTAACTCTTTTAAAAGATTTCCCAAAACAAGAAAATGACGTATTTCATCATCCGCGACTTCTAACCAATCATCATAATATTCTTTTGGTAGTCCTACAAATCTATAGGCAGCATCAAGTGCTAAGTCTATCGCTGAGTACTCTATGTGAGCAATAGCATGAAGAAGATTTATCTGCCCCTCTTTTGAAGTAAGATTTTTACGTTTAGGCACATCTTGAGGATTTATCACCTTACAAAACTTCTCATAAGAGGGCTTTTCAAATTGTTTTGGAAGATAAGTATTTTCCATCGTAACACTATCTGTTTTGTAGAGATGATAAAAATTTTCAAACATCTTTATCTTTTCATCTGGCGTTTGAGCTTCTAAAATTAGTTCTAATTCTTTATAAAAATTCATAAGCTAATAATGCTATAATCATGCTAAAAAAGAGATTATAATGACTATTAAAGTTCAGCCGATGGGCGTTTACCAAACTAACTGCTATATAGTTACAGTTGATGGAAAAGATTTTATCATCGACCCTGGGGTTGATGCTACACAATGGGTTATAAAAAATGTCACAAATCCTATTGCCATACTAAATACACATGGTCATTTTGATCATGTTTGGTCAAATGATGAACTTCAAAAAACATTAGGTATAAAACTTTACACGCCAAAGGGAGATTTAACTCTTCTTCAAGATAGTTCTTGGATGCCAGACCTCCCTCCTTCTACACCTGATATTCTCATAGATGGTGATGAAGAACTAGATTTTAATGGTGTTAAAGTGAAGTTTCGTCACTTCCCTGGTCACTCTCAAGGATGCTCTACTATTGAGATAGAAGATGCAATGTTTAGTGGTGATTTTATCTTTCATCGTAGTATCGGTCGTACTGACTTTCCAATGTCAAGTCCTAGTGATATGAAAAAATCATTAGAAAAGTTTAAACTACTTACCTATGACAAAACCATCTATCCAGGTCATGGTGATACAACAACTATAAAACAAGAACAAGAGAATGCTGACTACTGGATAAGAGGTTTATAGATGAAAGATCATTTTGAACAAAAAGCTCAAGAGTGGGATAAAAGTATAAGACGAAACATAACACCACAAGCTATTGCTGATGCTATTAAAAGTAAAGTCAAACTCACTAAAACTATGACTCTTATGGATTTTGGAGTGGGAACGGGGCTTCTAGGTTTTAAAATCTTACCTGAAGTAAAAGAGATGTATGGAGTTGATATGTCTCCGAGTATGCTTCAAAAACTACAAGAGAAAAACACTCCAGATCTTCACATAAAAACTATCTGTCAAGATATAGTCAAAGAGCCTTTAACTTTAAAATTTGATGGTGTTATAAGTTCAATGACTCTTCATCATATTGAAAACTTAAGTTCGTTTTTCAGAACAATTTATACAAATTTAAATGAAAATGGATTTATTGCTATTGCAGATTTAGAGAGTGAAGATGGAACATTTCACTCTGATAATAGTGGCGTTTATCATTTTGGATTTAATAAAGAAGAGCTTATCACTATCGTCAAAAAATCTGGATTTAAAGATATAAGTTTTCAACAAGTAACTACAATCAGTAAACCTCAAAAAGATTTTGAAGTTTTTTTACTTACTGCTCGAAAGTAACACCACTATTTAATGGCTCGTCATTCTCTTCTAAAAGTTTAAGTTTGAGAACATGACGATCTGTTATAACTGTCTTAAATTCTCCCTCAAATACTTTAATATCAAGAACAAAACCCTCTACATTTATATTACGTTTTCTTCCCTCTTTATGTCGTACTTTTGCTACAAAGTTTACCTCATCATGGAACTTAACTGGTGATAGAAACTGACAGTTACTTGCAACTAAAACTACATTTCTCTCATTTACTGCAACCATTGCTGCATAGTCAGCTGCACTAAAAATAAATCCACCGTGTATTAAGCCAACATCATCGGCTACCATTTCAGGTGTAGTTATCAAACGTGTTTCAACATAACCATTTTCAAGTAAAATTATCTCTCCGCTAAGTTCATTGTTAATCTTCTCATGAGTACGAATTAATACTTCTGCTTTATCATCTTCAAAATCTATCTCTAAGTCTTCATCAATTTTATCAATCTTATTCATTATTTTTTATCCTTAATAAGTCTTACATATACTCTTGCTGGAGCGGGATACCCTTCAACTGTTTTACTATTATCTTCTGGATCTAAAAAATCTTCCAAAGATTGTCCCTCTATCCATTCTGTTTTTCTCTGCTCATTAGCCTCAGTTATAGATGTTTCTAACACTTCAAAACTAGAGAATCCTGCTCTTAAACACCAGTTTTTCAATGCCCCAATAGTTGGAACAAAATAGATATTTGGTATTTTTGAGTAACTTGATTCTGGGCATAAACAAAACTCACCCTCACCCTCTATATAGAAGGTATCTAAAATCACTTCACCCTTTTTATCTAGCCCTTTAAAGAGCTGTTTTAACATAGCCACAGGATCACTTCTATGATATAAAACGCCCAAACAGAAAATAGTGTCAAACTTCTCTTCATAAAACTCAACATGCTCTACACCTAAAAGTTCATAAACAATATCACTTTTTACAAAGTGGTTTATAAAATCAAATTGTGTTTTATAAAGAGGAGATGGATCAAAACCTACAAGTGCCTTAGGATTGTCCTCCAACATGCGAAACATATAGTAACCATTATTACACCCTATATCTGCAACTCTCTTATCTTTTAGGTCAAAATGAGGACGAAGAAGATTGTACTTTATGTTACTCTGCCATTCTGTATCTATAAAAGTTTCCCCTATTGCAAAAGGTCCTTTTCTCCAAGGCATTAAAAGTTTTGCACTCTCTAGTATCTGTTTTTCATCAAACTCCCCTCTAATTTTCACGATATCGGAGAGTTCTACTTCACACTTTACATCTTCAAGTAGGTCAATAGCTTCTCTTAAAGGAGCTATATTCTTCCATGTCATCCACTTTTGTCTATCAATTCTAAGCTGTTGTAAGTTCATTTTAATCACTATAATATATTTATTTTTATATAATTGTATCGAAATTATATAAGGATTTTAAATGCGTTTAGAAAAAAAAGCTACTGTTGTCTCAACTTCTGTTGCTGCTGTACTTGTTGTACTTAAGATGACAGTTGGTATTTTAAGTGGAAGCATAGCTGTTTTAGCCTCAGCGATAGATAGTTTTTTAGACCTCATAGTCTCTCTTTTTAACTACTTTGCACTCTCAAACGCCGAAAAAAATCCAGATGAAATTTTCAACTTTGGTCGAAGTAAAATAGAACCACTTGCTGCAGTTATAGAAGGAACTGTCATATCTCTCTCTGGAGTATTTATCTTCTATGAAGCTCTTGTAAAGATAGCACACCCAAGAGAGATGACACATATGGCAAGTAGTATTTATGTAATGGTAGCTTCTTTTATCATAACTGCTCTGCTCGTAAGTTTTTTAACATATGTAGCCAAAAAAACAAAAAACATGGTCATCCGTGCCGATGCCCTTCACTACAAAACTGACCTCTTCTCAAATGGTGCTGTTCTTTTTGCACTTGGAGCTATACACTACACTGGTGAAGAACTTATAGATCCTATCTTAGGTATTGCAATTGCTATTTTTATGATTTATTCTTCTATTCCTATTATCAAAGAGGGAGTATTAATGCTTCTTGATGCTGCTATTGCTCAAGAGGATAGAGAAGGTATTGAAACTATTTTAAAACAAGAACCTATCATACAAACTTATCATTATCTACAAACAAGAGAGAGTGGTTCTCATGTTTTTATCTCAGTTCATGCTGTTTTTAACATAAGTATCTCTCTCTATGATGCTCACTTAGTAGCTGATAAAGTAGAAGCAAAAATTAGAGAATTGTTTAAAGATAAGAAATGCCATATACTTATACATATGGATCCTTATGACGACTCAGAGATGAATGATGAAGAGATGCTTACTTCTTAACTCTTCCTGCTCTTTGAGGCAAACTAGTTCCACCTCTCCCGAGGTGGAATGCACTCAACAACCCAACAAAAGCAAAGAAAAAAAGTTCCACCTCAGGAGAGGTGGAACTAGATTGAGATATTCCTCTCGTTCCACCTCTCCCGAGGTGGAATGTTCTCTCAAACTAAAACTAAAATATTGCAAATTGCCATATAATCAAACTATCAAAAAACAATCTGTTACAATTTACAATAAAAATTCAAAGGCACTTCATGGGACGAACACGATATAAGATATATGAACCAACACATCCACACTTTGTGACTTGCACCATACTGCATTGGATACCAATCTTCACTAGAAAAGAGAGTGTTCAGATAGTCATAGAGTGCCTCAAGTTTTTACAAAAAAAAGATAATTTAAAACTCTATGCTTATGTCATACTTGAAAACCATCTGCATATGCTCATCTCTAGTGATGATTTACACAAAACTATGCAATCGTTTAAACAGTACACAGCCAAAGAGATTTTAAACCTTCTCAAAAAAGGAAATGTAACAACACTCTTAGACCAACTCATGTTTTACAAAAAAGCAAATCACAAAGAGAAAACTTATCAGGTATGGGAAGAGGGGTATCAGCCTAAACTTATACAAGATGATAAAATGATGATACAAAAGATAGAATATATTCATCACAATCCTGTAAAAAGAGGGTATGTTGATGATGCGAAGTATTGGAGATATAGTAGTGCTAGGGATTATGAAGGGATGAAAGGGTTGGTTGAGATTGAAAAGTTTTAGTAGTTGTAAAAAGTTCCACCTCAGGAGAGGATGGAACTAGTGTGAAGTGCCACCTCTTGTTCCACCTCTCCTGAGGTGGAATGCAATAGAAAACTACTATTTCTTAACTCTTCCTGCTCTTTGAGGCTTAGCTTTAATCTTTTTAGCTTTAAACTCTTTGCTTGCAATATTTTCTAAAAATACAGTTGCATAAGAACCTTTTGGTAAAGTAAACGCCACTCTCATTTTTTCAAAACCCTTAGTATAATCCATCTCTATATCTTCTGGAAAGATTATAGCATTACGACGAAGACCTTTTTCATATAAGAAACCATCATCATACTTTGCTTCTAACTCTCCAGCCTTATCACGAGAACGGTAAACGCCACGTCCACAAAGAAGTCCAGTAGGTACTACTTTGTGTGCTTCAAAATCTTTCTGTTGTGGTGTTTTAGGTGTAAATAGTTTTCCATTTCTATCACTATACAAATCACCTTCTAAAAGCATAAATTTACTAGCATTTTCATCACGACTTATCTGTACTCTCTGTGCTAACCATTCGTTAAAAAGTGTACTCTGATATACAGAAATAAGAAATTTTTTCACCTTAGAATCTTCTATATGTATATCCCCAGCTATCATAGATTTTGCTTGTTCTATAGAGTCTCCATCACGACCAAAACGTTGATAACCAAAGTAGTTTGGCAGACCCAGCTTTTCTGACTTTCTTGCTAGTTTTTCTATTTGACCTGCTTGAATTTGATTCACTTCAAAAAGATTTATTGTAAAACGATTTCCCTTTAAGTCACCCATTCTAATAGAGTGTGAATGACGAGTAGAGCTTAAGATTTTTATCTGTTTATGTCTAAATTTTCTGAGCTCTTTTTCATATCTTGCTTCTATAGATATATACTGTGTAGTTGTTGCATGCTTATCTTTTAGACCTGCATATCCTATCTTTTCAGCATTTATATTGAGATACTCTGCAAATGCAGCTATCATATCCCAAGTAGTAATTTCAACTTTTTTTATATGTAAAACAGTAAAGTTACCATTCCCTTTCCATTGTAAACCTATCTCATCTACTATAAAATCATCCTGATTTTGTTCAAACTTAAAGTGGATTGGTTCTCTATCTTCTAAATAAATTCTTTCTATGCTCATTTTAGTCCTTATAACTGTAAAAATTTTAATTCTCTATTTGCTTTTGCTATATCTGTTTTTATCTTTTTATTTAACTCTTCTAGGGAGTTGAATTTTTCGTTTTCTCTTATAAATGCAACAAATCGTATCTCTGCATATTTCTCACATATGATTTTACCATCAAGTATATGAGTCTCTATCGCAAAACTTCCATCTGTTGTCTCTCTATGTCCTATAAAACTTACAGATGGATGAAAATGCTCTTCATCATCTATACGTGTTAGTGAGACATAAACACCCTCTTTTGGTGTTAAAAACTCCTTAGCTTCTATATTTATAGTAGCTACTAGCTCTTTAGAACCTATCCCCTGCCCTCGAATCTGTTTTCCTGATATGGTGTAGTTATGCCCTAAGAACTCATTTGCTCCTTTTATATCACCTATCTGAAGTTTAGCTCGAATTTTGTGAGAATGAACAGAGTCATTTTTGTGACTCACTTCATCAACTATGACGACCTCGCCCTCAAACATTTCACGAAGATTATCAAAGGAGTATCTTCTATCTTTTCCAAAATGAAAATCATAACCTACTACTATTTTGTTTAACTTTGGAAAATTCATTTTTAGTAACTCTATAAAGTTCTTCCCATCAAGATGACGAATATCTTCAAGCTCTAAGTAGACTATAGCTTTATCCGTAAAACTTTCACGATGGCGTTTAGGAGTTAGGTTTGCATAACCTGTTTCTATGACTACTATCGTTCCTTTCTCATCTAGCATTCTAAATAATTCTTGATGCCCTATATGCATCCCATCAAAACCACCTATAGCTATCGAAGTACTATTATTCATCTATTGAGATACCTGAAAAATATTTCTTTTTTCTGTTACGTTAAACTCATAACCATAACTTAAACGCTCTTGCAATCCACCTCTAGCAGTCAAATCTACAACTACTCCAAGGTTCTTACTTTTTATACTCATCTCTATTTTTGCATATATCTCATAGGCTATATCTTCAGCATTTAGCTTCAAAGAGCGCAGGGATGTGATGTAGCGTTTAAACGCCACACTATCAAAGCTCTCTCCTACTGACTCAAATTTAACATACAAAGAACCACGATATGGTTGACCACTATGCGCTAAAAAAAGAAGTTCATTAGAGTGAAATTCAACCCGTGTTTCTTTTTTAATTTTAATTATATTTAACTTCATTTATCCAACTCTCTGAGGGTTTATATTGGCGTTTGAGAATCTGTTTTCATATATTTTTCTATACTTTTCATCCTCATTTGAGTAGAAATATCTTGGATGAATAGAGATATTTCCTCTAGGATAAAAAAGTCCTATCACTTCAAGATACTTTGGTTCCATTAGGGAGACTAAATCTTTTCCTATTTTGTTAACAACATCTTCATGAAACTCACCATTATTTATAAAACTAAAAAGATAAAGCTTTAGAGACTTACTCTCGACCATCTTAACATCAGGAAGATAGTTAATGATAAGAGTTCCAAAATCTGGTTGATTTGTGATAGGACATAGAGATGTAAACTCATCTGCGTTGAGTGTAACCCAATAGTCATTCTCTTGGTGAGCATTTTCAAATGTTTCTAAAAGTTCTGGTGAGTACTCATACTTATATGTAGTTTGACCATTACCTAGTTGCGATAGTTCATCTTCTCTATTCATCTTTTTCTCAGTCTTAAATTATTTATCGTATTATAGCAAATTATCATATAGAAGAGTCTGTTTAAGTGTTTTCTAGAAAAGTAATAAATGTCAGATGTAAAGAAAGAGAAGATGACTCATAGAACTATGAGCCATCTTGAAGTAAAAAGTTATAGACTAGAAGTTGTATTTAGCACCAACATTGAAGTTAAGAGCACCAAAGTTATAAGTACCATCAGTATTTGTATCTTCTTTTAATCCGTGTAAATCATAACCTACATTTGCAGTAAATTCTAATGCTGGTAATGCAACTAAAGAAACAGCTACACCAAGGTCAGCTGAAATAAGAAAACCTGCGAAATCTCCACCAGTATATGTTGCAGTATCAAATGCTATCTCTGCATCGAACTCAGGAGTTAAAGAACCTGCTTCAAAGTTAAATCTCATAGAATCAAGTCTACCAAGGTAACCAATACCTACAGCAGTATAATCAATTGTTGATAAGTTAGCATAATCTGGTGTAATTGTACCCATTTGAATAAATGCATACACAGATCTTTTACCAACATAAAACTTCATGTCAGCAGTAGCAATACCATCTTCATCTATTGAATATGAAGTAGTATCAGTTTCATATGACCATGCACCACTACCACTACCGATAGTACCACCAACATAAAGACCATTATCTCCTGCATATTTACCCATTACTGGTGCTTGAGTTTCTGTATCTGTTGATTGAGTTGTCATATCTTCTGCTGCTAAACCTGTTACTACTAAGCTACTTGCTAA
>Ga0256826_1001523_pt1 | contig 14392 bp, 12 predicted proteins | sample CV79metaG_FD_185975 | JGI IMG/M metagenome (GOLD analysis project Ga0256826, IMG submission 185975) | Hydrothermal vent microbial communities from East Pacific Rise, Pacific Ocean - CV79 | ecosystem: Environmental > Aquatic > Marine > Hydrothermal vents | place: Pacific Ocean: East Pacific Rise...
ATTATCTTCTAAATCGAACCAAAAAAAAGGAGTACAAACTCCTGCTCTAAAGCCAATCTGAGAAGCAAATCCCATAGTATAATCTTCTTTAACACCCACCTTTAAAAGCGATTTATAGGTATTTGGGAAAGATAATTTAAGAAAATGTTGACGACTTCTTGTTACAGGAACTTTAATTATATTATTAATACTTTCAAGTTCTTTTCTTAGAATAGATATAGAACTATTAGAATTGTATGAGGGGTGTAATCCTATTTCTACTTTTTGCGACCATTTTTCTATTAGAGTTTGATAAGCTCTTTTATTAATATCTATATTTCTGTCGTAAACTCCATTATTACCTACTAAAAAGAAAAACAAAGTTCTTATTTTATATTTTTGATGCCAATCTTCTAATTCATCATAAACATCGAAAGCATCTTTTTTTGCTAAAAAAACATACGCAAATCGATTTTTTAGATCCGAAAAATCATTTCTTAGCAAAGCTTTAATGAAGCCACCCCAAAGACGTATAAATCCTTTAGCTTTAAAAGCAAAGGCATTATCTATGTCTATAGTCGACAAATAGCTATATTTAGTTGGTTTAAACAATAATTCGGGGTATTGCTTTTTAAGTTTTGTTTTTAAAAGTAAAACCCACCTATTTACAACAGCTTTATCTAAAAAATTATTTTTAAATGCCAAAGACTCTTCTGCTCTATATCTTCCATGCGAATCTAATTCCAAAGATAAATATTCCTCGTATCGAGAAAGCATATAAAAAGAAGAGGCAAAAACATCAAACTCCAAACTTTGACCATTTGTTTTAAAAAAGAAGAAATTATCCTCTATACTAATATCTTGTTCTTTAATCTCAGTTTCGAACAGAAGAGAATGAGGGACTATTTGAAACGAATTTTTAAATTTATCTGTACTATAATTTAAAAGAGCTTTCGAGTGATCTATTTCAGGAATAGAAGAAATAAGGACATACTCTATCCCTAAAACCTCAGCAAAAATAAAGTTTAGAATATAATCTAATCTGTTGCTTCTTTTATTTGAATAAATCTGAAGTATCACAAATGATTTTTTATAAATGATAAGAAAGAAGTAATTCTAAAATAGAATTTAGTTGTCTATTTCCCTTCTAATTTAAGGATAATTTTAACGGTATATATTAGTATTTTAATATCGGTGTATAAAGACATATTTTCAATATATACAATATCGTATCTAAGACGTTCAATCATTTCTTCTACATTTTCGGCATAACCAAACTTAACTTGTCCCCAAGACGTAATCCCTGGTCTAACTTTATGAAGATGAACATAGTGAGGTGCTTTTTCAACAATCTGATCAATAAAAAACTGTCGTTCAGGTCTGGGTCCAACCAAAGACATATCACCAATAATAACATTCCAAAATTGTGGTAACTCATCTAATCTAGATTTTCGCATAAATAACCCAAACTTTGTTATTCGAGAATCGTTCTTTTTAGACAATGCCGGCCCGTCTTTTTCAGAACCAATAAACATTGATCTAAATTTATAAATCATAAATGGTTTACCAAAAATACCAATTCGTTCCTGTGCATAAAAAATAGACCCTTTCGATGAGGTTTTAACTCCTAAAATTAAGAATAAATAAAGAGGCGATAATAAAATAATAGCAATTGCTGAAACAGTAATATCAAAAATTCGCTTCACATTTTCTTCCCAAAGCGGCATTATATCTTTCGATAGTTGAATTAGAGGCTCTCCAAAAAGCGAAGACATTCTAGCAGTACCCATTAATATATCGTACATACTAGGTATAATTTTAACATTTACTCTTGTCCCTTCAAGCTTATTCATTATTACACCAATCGTTTCATGCTCATCGTCTTCAAGAGCAATAATTACTTCCTGAATATTGTATTGTATAATAATATTGTGAAGATTATGTAGGTTACCAATTAATTCGATATGTTTTTTTAATAAATATTGAGGTCTATCTTTTACACTAACAAAACCAACAAATATATTTCCTGCTGATTTTTTTTGTTTAGCTAAAGTTTCGTATAAATCCAAAGCTTTTTTGTTACTTCCTATAATTAAAGTTTCAAAACCAATTTTTTTAGACTGAATCTTATGGTTCGTTCTTGTAGTAAGAATTAAACGAGGGAAATACGTAATTACAAAATGAAGTGTAAAAAGAGCAAAGAATGAAGCATAATAAGATTTGTACGAAATCACCTCGTCATCTAAAATAAGTACAAAAAAGATTATTACCACACCAATTAGGCTTGTACTAAAAGAAGCCCAAAGTTCTTTTAATCTTGATTTTCGATATATGTTTTTATAAAACCCTGATAAATAATACAATATCAGCCAAAAAATAGATATAAGAATAAGACCTTTATAAAAAGTAGATGTGAACTCGAAAGGAACGGTTAAATCGAATTTAACAGATTCTATATATTTCTTACGATAAGCAAAGAAAAGAGTCCACGCTACAGCAGCTGTAATTAAATCAGAAAAGATGTATCTTAATGTCTGTAGCCTTTTATTCATATCAACCTTAAAATTACAGTTTTATTTTTGATAAGTAATTATTTTAATATTGTCTAAAAAAGTTTTAGTATATTCTCCTGTACTATTAGCAAAGAAAAAATACACATCATAACTTTTTCCTGAAGGACTAAGGTAGAATTGTTCTGACAAATTAATATATAATTTATTCCAACCTTCGCTTTCTTTTATTATTGAAAAAGGTCTTACGGATTCGTAAGTTCCATCTATATGTTCAACCAAAACTCCTATCGAAAAAGAATTCTCACTTTTATATTCTATTTCCATATAAATAGGATCACCTGAAAGAATAAAATTATCTGTTGTATAAAATTGAAAAGCACTAACGTTTTGAGGAACGTAAACTTCTCCAATACTATTATTCTCATTATCGGGATCAATAATCTGATTAAGATAATTAACAGAGTCACTCGTATGAAATTTAAGACCTGGATCTTCGAAATTTTCTATCCAGAATTTTAAATCTTTTTTATAATGAAAAGTAGGGTTTGTATACCTTACCTCTGCACCTTTAAAATCGAACGTGTCTTTAACAACATCGAAAAATGGATATCTTTCTCTGTAAATATGTATCCCATTTTTTAATATTCCGGCATACATAAGTACAGGTTGTTTTCCTTTCGAAATTACGGGAAATCGAGTTGGCATTTCAAAGGCTCCTATTTCTGACCCATTAGCAGAAAACCAAACATCTGTAATCTGCTGCTTACTAGAACCCTCTGTATTGAGATCACTTACAAAAGCTACCGAATCAATTTGAACATATGCAGGAACATCTGCGTCACCTTCAAAAGTATCACAAGAAAAAGCTATAAATAGCAAATTAAAAACGGTTAGTATCGCAATATATTTTTTCATTATCAGTTTAACGAAATATTTTATAATATATTATTTATTTTTTCAATAATTTGATGCGCCACTCGAATAGCATTGTGCCCATCTTCTATAGAAACAACAGAGGGTTGATTGTTTTTAACAGAACTTAAAAAAGCTGTTAACTCATCGGCTATAGCATTATTAAAAATTATCTGTGGATTATTAATAATAATCTCTTTAGCATCTTTACCTTTTTCTTTAGCTATAGGGATTCGTGTTTCAGCCTCGCTTTCGCCTGCTGTTGCTAATGAAAAGATTTGCGATTGTTTATTTAAATAATCAACCGTTATTAAAGCATCTTTCTGAATAAATTTTGTTTTTCTGGTATTCTCAATTGCTATTCTACTTGCTGAAAGGTTAGCAACACTTCCATTTAAAAATTCTATTCTAGCATTTGCAATATCTATACTATCGGTTATAAACGACATGCCGCTCGCGCTAATTCTTTTTATTGGTGATTTAATAGTACTAAGAACAATATCTAAATCATGAATCATAAGGTCGAGAACTACAGGCACATCTATACCACGAGTATTAAAAATAGCAAAACGCTCTGCATCAATAAATTGAGGCTTGTTTATTCTACTCTTAATAGAAAGAAAAGCAGGATTAAAACGTTCAACATGCCCAACCTGAGATACAACTTGAGCTTCTTTAACTAATTTAATTAAATCTTCCGATTCTTTAAGAGTGTAAGTAATCGGTTTTTCAATAAAAATATGTTTCCCTGCTTTTACAGCTGCTTTGGCGCATTCGAAATGTGTAGGTGTAGGCGTTACAATATCAATAGCATCGACGTCAGCAATAAGCTCATGCATACTTGAATATGCTTTAACACCAAATGTATGCGAAACGTAATCTGAGGTATCTTTGTTGATATCGTAAAAACCAACAAGCTCAAATTCTGAGATTTCTTTTAATAATTTAAGATGAATTTTCCCCAAATGCCCAACGCCTAAAATACCTATCTTCATTTTCTTATACTCTTTATCTATTATTTTAAGGACGTTACTTTATTTATTTTAGTTGCTTAGAAGAACTCATCTTTTTGGTTTATTTCAATTAAACCATCAGGTAAATTAAGGATTATAGTTTCTTCAGTTTCGTTTACCGACACAATCCATTCTTCGATAGCAGGAATTTCAATCTCTTCTCCATCAGTTGTATTTAATATAAACATAGATTGGCTTGGATATTCAACAATCTCAACAATCTGACCTAAAATATTATTTTGAGAATTAAAAGCTTGATAATTTACTAATTTAACCAAGCCTTCTTCAACTTCCGCTTGGTGTTTTTTGTCGAGAAAGACAGAAGTTCCCACAAATCTCTTAGCTTGAATTTCATCGTCGATATCTTCGAATTTAACTAATAAACCAGAGTCATTTCGTCGATTAATTCTCTCAACAAAAAAAGGAACCAATATCCCTTCAACTTTGAAGAATACTGATTCCCAATTACTTATAGTTTTATCAGAGAAGTTTAAGTCTGTACGTATCACAAGCTCTCCGTTAATACCGTGAGCTTTATTAATATATCCTAGACTATAAGCATCTTCGACAAACACTTATTCTGCGCTCTTTTCTTCTGCTTCAGCAGTAGGTTCTTCAACCTCTGTTGCAGCTTCTTCAGCTTTTGCTGCGTCCGCTTCTTTTGCAGCCTCTTCAGCAGCCTTATTTTCTTCTTCTATTTTTTTCTGAACCTCAGCAATTCTTGCTTCGTTCACTTCCTTTTCTGCTGCTAATTTTACATCAGAAGCATCTTTGTCAGCTTTATTAATAGAATTTTTATTATCTTGAATCTTAGCTGCTTTTTCTTGCTTCCAAGCTTCAAACTTAGTTTCCATTACTTTTTCATCAAAAGCACCTTTACTAACACCACCTAATAAGTGTTTTTTATACATAACACCTTCGTAGCTCAAGATTGCTCTTGCTGTATCGGTAGGCTGTGCACCTTTAATTAACCACTCCAAAGCTTTATCGAAATCTAAATCGATAGTAGCAGGATTAGTAACAGGGTTGTAAGAGCCAATACGTTCGATGTACTTTCCATCTCGTGGTGCTCTGCCGTCTGCAACTACAATGTGATAAAATGGTCTCGCTTTGCGACCATGTCTTGCTAGTCTTATTTTTACTGGCATAATCGAATTGTTTTAAATATTATTCAAAAAATTTTGAGTTGCAAAGCTACATATTTATTTTTAAAAACAAATTAAAACTTATTGATTTATTGTTATTTAAAATATTAAGCTCTTTATGTATTAGAAATCCTGTTAACTAAATCTTTTCTTTAGGCTAGATTTTTGTACATTTGCGGTTAAACCAAATTTAAAATTCTATGATGAGATATTTTTTCATACTTCTTTCTTCCTTATTTGTATTACTAACATTAGAATCATGTACTAGCTCAAAAGCTTTAGCAAAAAAAGCAAAAAAGTTAGAAGACTCTAATCAATACCAGCCTGCATCGGATTTGTATTACCAATCGGCTAAAAAGAACAACACAAACATTGATGCTCTAGCGGGAATGAAAAGAACTGGTAGTTTAGTTTTAAATGATTACATTAATACTTTTAACAAAGCAAAACTAGACGAAGATTACAAAAAAGCAACTTACACTTATTTAGATGCTGAAAAATACGTTGCTAAAATAGGACAAGTTAATGTAAAATTAGAGATCCCTGAATTTACCCAAGCCGATTTTAGAATTGTTAAAAAATTACACCTCAACAAAGAATACGATGAGGGTTTAAGTTTAATAGAAACAGAAAACTTCAAAGATGCTGAGTTGAAATTTAACGAAGTTTACAAATTCGATAAAAACTTTAAAGAGGTTAAAGAACTTAGAAATATTGCATTCTTAGAACCCTTCTACAGAAAAGCTATAACTTACCAAGACAACAAAGAGTATAGAAAAGCTTACGAATCCTATCAAAGGATACTAAAACGCTTGCCCGATTACAAAGACACAAAGGATAATTGTGAATATGTTTTAAGAGCTGGACAAATTAATTTAGTTGTACTAGACGATAAAGAAAAAACTAAATATTCGTTGTATACAAATAATATTAAGAATTACACTATAAACTCTATTATTAAGAAGAATGACCCTTTTATTAAAATTGTAGATCGTGAAAACTTAGAAAACATCTTAACAGAGCAAGAACTTGCTGTAAGTGGCTTGGTTTCGGAAGAAAACGGAGTAGAAGTAGGAGCCTTAACAGGAGCACAGTATGCCTTATCTATTAAAGTAACTAATTATTCGGTTGTAAATAAGCCTGCAAAAAAAGGTGTCTACGATGGTTTTTCTAAATATTCAGAGAAATATTTTAACAAAACGACTCAAAAAAATGAGTATAGAACCAAATATAAAAAAGTTAAATACTCTACTTATTATGCCTCTAGACAAGTCAACTTCACTGTTAATTACAGAATAATTTCTCTTAAAACAGGTGAAATAATAACCAGTGAAATGCTTGAAAAGAAAAAAGAATCCACTGTTAATTATTTAGTCTACAAAGGTAACGTCAAAAATTTATACGCTAGTTCCAATGGGAAAGTTAACACTTCGTATACAGAACACAATCGTTTAGTAGAACTAAGTAACAGCAGTAAAACATTAGATACAAAAGAGAATTTAACTAAAAAATTATATAAAAATATAAGTCAAGAGATTTCTAACATCACCATTCGTGAATTTTCGAAATAGAGACTTTCTTTAAATAAATATTTAATGTATATGATAGTAAAATATCTTATTGTAGCTTTTTCGGTAGTATTAATTTTATCTTGCAGCACTAGTAAAAAAGCTATAGATGAGAATCAACCAGAGTGGTCTAAATCGAGACCTCAAACAGACTATTACTATATTGGTATTTCGAAAGTAAGTAAAAAAATACACCCTACCGATTATAGAGAAACAGCAAAGCAAATGGCTTTAAACGATTTGTCCTCAGAAATATCAATTACAATAAAAAGTAATAGTATAATATCATCGTTCGAAGACAACGATAATTTCAGATCCGACTATCAACAGTATATAAATGCAGAAACAAACAAAGATCTTTCTGGTTTCGAAATGGTTGCCGATTACGACACTAAATATTCTTATCAGGTATATTATCGACTGTCAAAAAAGAAATGGGCCGAAATTCAATTGCAAAGAAAGCACAATGCAGCAAAGAAAGCATTTCATTGGTATCAACAAGCTAATAACGAAACAAAAATATTGAATTACAGAAGTGCAATTCAATATTATATAAATGGCTTAGTCGAAATAAAAAAATATTGGTCTGAATCGGTAAATTACACAGACGAGAACAATAATATTGAGATTGATCAATCTATTAAAAAAGAATTATTAATCTTATTATCTAATATTAATATTAAGTTAAATAGAACTAAAATTAGTTTAGATTCTAAGAATCATTACGCAGAGAATGTTGAAATTTCAATAGTAAATAACAAAGGAGAATTACTAAAAAACATTCCTTTTAAGATTCAATACAGCAAGAGCAATTTACCTTTTGAGGCTAAATATAATAGTCTACCAAGCCCAACTGTTATTAATATTAACAATCCTAATTTTCAGAAATCAACAAATACTTTTAGTGTAAATATTGTAAAGGATAAGTTACTTAATATTAGATCTCAAGACAGAAGGATGCTTAAATTTATTGAAGACGCTTTTAATATTAAACCACAAAGCATTCCTATCGAAATTATCCTTCCTAAAGTTTACCTTAGCAGTAGTAGTAATTCTGAATTAAAAAACAAGTCTACTCAAATGCATTTTCTTACAGAAAGTATAGAAACTGCACTAAGCAAGAAAAAGATAATTATCGCAAACAACTTAAAAGAGTCCGATTTAAATATTATAGTAAAAACACATGAAACAAAAGGTCCTGACAAGCAAAAATTTAAATCAATATATTTGAGTTATACACTTGAGGTAAGAAACACTGATTCTAACAGAATTATTTATACAGAATCATACCCCAAAGTTAAAGGAACAGATATTACTTACGAAAAAGCTAAACAAAAAGCATATTCAAAAGCTGCAGAAGAGTTTAAGTATCAATACTCCAAGAAATTAATAAAGGGAATATTAAACTAGATAAACAATCTAGCATCTTTTAAAAGAATAAAGGTAAATATTAATCTAAATCAGGGAAATCGATAAAATCTTTTACTATATACGAACCTTTGTACTCTGCTTCAACCTCAATTAGTATTTTTAAAGCATCACTTTTATTTCTAAAATCGCCAACCCTTACTTTAAAATTAGGGTCCTCAAAAACAACATGAGCAGGAATGTCTTTATGTAGAGATACAAAGCTATTACGGATGTTATTAGCATTTTCTCTAGCAGAATGTCCTGAGCCAAAAAATATCTGTATACGATAACCATTAATACCTTTTTCTTTCTCTTTCGATTTTACATAATCGTTTAATAACATTCTTATTTTCGCATCTTGAAAAATAATAATCTTACCAGATGAATGTTTGTAAGATGCTAATTCTGAGAATATATTAGAATCTTGACCATAAGAGAAGAGGCTTGTTATAAGAAAGAAAAATAATATTAAAAACGTTTTATTCATCAATATAAAATATTTGTAAAAGACAAAGGTACAAAAAATATTAAGAGTTAACCGGACGTATTGTTAAAACAGGTATTGGAGAATTGTTAACCATGTGTTGAGCATATGGCCCTAACAAAAGACTTACAGGGTGCTCTCCTTGATCTGTCATTATAGAAATAAGATCCGCATTTACCGATTTTGCATAATCTATAGTCATCTCTGTAATATCGTTACCTTGAATCATAAGGAACTTATTTTTAATTTTCTTCTGATTCAAGTAATCTACAGTTTGATTCATCCACGAATCTACTTTCTGAATTATATCTTTTATCGAAGTCTCGGTTACCCCGATAACATGCACTTCTGCGTTATATATTTTTGCTATTTCTGCAGTTGCCGTGATTTTTCGACGGGTATGCTTAGACGAATCAATAGGTAACACTATTTTTGTCAGCTTTTGTCTAATAAAACCATTCCTTATTGTAACAACAGGACAAGGCGTATTGGTCACTACTTTAAAAGCGTTACTTCCAATTTTATAGGAGTCGTTACCCGAGGTTCCGTGCGTCCCCATAATAATAAAATCGGCATTATCTTCAGATGCCTGTTTCGATATTTCGTTGTATACTGTTCCTTCTGAAATAACGTAATCGAGATGTTTTTTTAATTTTCGTTGATAACGATAAAGAATTAAATTAAGAAAATCCTTAACTGTTTTCCCATTAAATTCATTTAAATCTCTAAAAAAAGACGGTGTTTCAAAAGTTTTATAATTAACAATATGAATCATTCTTAAATTAGCACCTACTGTATTTGCAAATTTAATTCCATGTTCAAGGGCATTGATAGAATCTGCAGAAAAATCTATTGGAACAAGAATGAGGTTCATTTATGAGAAAAAATTAGTTATAATCAATTTATATCAAATTTACTAAAATAATGATTATCGTCAAAATTAATTCTCCTAAAAGAAAATAAATGTTAAGTATTATATTTTCTTACCATTCTTAAAACGGACAAGAAAAGCACCCGATACGCCCGATAAGGATTTTGCTTTCATGGCTTCTGCCTTCGACGAAAAATCACCAATATAATACTTATAAAGATTACCTACTTTCTCTTCTGTAATTTTAAGTGTGCCAGAATATATACTCTTAAGTTGACTTGCCGTAGCAACTTGAGCAGAAGAGGATATCTGAATTCTATAAGTAATTTGGTCTGCTTTAGGCTTTGCAACAGGCTTAGTAGTCGTTTTATTTATTGGTTTAGATGTCGAACTTACTTTTTCCTCAACTTTTGGACTTGTCTTTTTCTCTTTCACAGGCTCTGCTATTTCTGTTTTCTTTTCTACAGGCTTTGCCTCAACTTTTTCTTCTTTAACAGGAGCAGCTTCAACTTTTGCCAACTCTTTCTTTTCCTCAACTTTTGCTTTTGCTTTTTGTAATTCAGCCATACAAATATCTATATTTTTCTGAACTTTATCGTTCTCAGATACCTTAGCATTTTTTGACAATCCTTCTAAATATAAATTATACGACTCTATAGCATCGTCGTATTTAGCATTGGCCTGATACGATTGAGCTAAAGCAAAATTTATTTTGGGATCAACTTTCGGGTTAAGTTTCTGAGCTTTCTCGAAGTAGGGCATCGACTTTTCCAATTCATCATTTTTTAAATAACAAGCTCCAATTTTAAAATTTAGAAGTGCATTGTTAGGATTTAACTCCTGTGCTTCTTTAAATGGAGACACTGCCTTTTCAAAGTTTCCGGCAAAAAAGAATTCATCTCCCTTTTCTAAAGCAGCCTTCGCTTTTTCGAATTGTTCTGGACTATCGAAGTTCTTTTTCTTAAATTCAATATTCTGAGAAAAAGAAATCATAAAAAGCAAAACGGATAATATTGTAAAAAATGTTTTCATTATGTATATAGCTTAATAAATATATGTTTTTATAGTGTTAAGGCATCTTGTCCCAAAAATAAGAGTAAAATCTGATAATTAATAGCCTAATAATGTTTGTTTTTAACAATTGAATGTTAGCCCAAAAAAACATTAAGAACAATAGAACATGAAAAAATACGTATATTAGCTAAGTAGAAAAGGAATCTAATTAAATACAAGGAAAGCACCTTCTGTTATGGTTAATGAGAATAATAAAGAATCAGAATTTAAGAATATCTTAGAACAAATTGGAGAAATTATTTTCATTAGTAAAGATTTCCGGTTCTTGTACATTAATAGCGCTGCTAAAAGATTCTTTTCATTCGTTGACAATCAGCATATTAATAAAAGAATTGATAATTTTATTAGTATTGATACAATCAAAAAACTTGATACTTTAGACTCTGGAGAAAAACAAACTCTTAAAATCAAGACACTTGATAATTGTGAAAAATGGATAGAATTATCTCGAGTTCCTATACAATGGAATGGTGAAAATGCAGTAATGAACATTATTATCGATGTGTCTGAACATAAAAAGAGTGAAGAAAATTTAAAATTGGCCATATTAAAAGCAGAAAATGCAGACCGCTTAAAATCGTCATTCTTGGCAAATATGAGTCACGAAATAAGAACGCCCTTAAATGCAATTATTGGTTTTTCTCAACTGCTATCTATGGATGAAGTTCCTGAAGAATTAAAAAAAGAATATTATAAATTAATAGACACAAATAGTTTTCAATTGCTCGAACTGATAGACGATATTATCGATTTAGCAAAAGTTGAATCGGGACAAATTAGAACAAATATCAGTCGTTTTAATGTAAACGAACTAATGAAAGAAATTTTCCTCGATTTTTCTGTTCAATTGAAACAAAAAACCAATTTAACCTTAAAAATAAAAACACCTGTAAAAAGTGAAGATATATTTATTGAAACCGATAGACAACGTGTTATTCAAGTAATTACAAACCTAATAAGCAATGCTCTAAAGAACACAAAGAAAGGAACAATTACAATAGGTTATCGAATTATAGATAGAACAAAGGTGGAATTTTATGTTAAGGACACGGGGATTGGAATCCAAAAAGAATTACTCGACAAAGTGTTTGATCGTTTTTCTCAGTTAAACCCCACCAGAAATAAAAACACTAGAGGAACGGGCTTAGGCTTATCTATCTCTAAAAAATTAATAGAATTACTTAATGGTAAAATTTATGTAGATTCAATTTTTGGGAAAGGTGCAACTTTTGCTTTTGTATTACCTTATAAATCAGAACACAAAAGCATTCAAGCTAAAAAGACAATTAAAAGCAGCACGCCTACATTAATAGATTGGTCTAAAAAAACAATTCTTTTAGCAGAAGACGAAGATTCTAATTTCTTGTTTATTCAAGAAGCTTTAAGACGTACCAATGTTAACTTAATTAGAGCAAAAGACGGCATCGAAACTCTTAATATTTTAGCATCGGACAAACAAATAGATTTAATATTGTTAGATATAAACATGCCCAATATGGATGGTTACGAAACCTTCGAGAACATTAGGAGCAATAGTATTAGCACACCTGTAATAGCTCAAACAGCCTATGCTATGATAGAGGACAAAGATAAAATATTAGCTCTAGGGATGGATTCTTACATCTCTAAACCTATACAAATAAATGTATTATTAGAAACCATATTAAGATTTATCTAATAAAATGCAAACCAAAGAAGCCTATCATAAACTTGCTCTTTTATGTAGTAGAAAAGAATATTGCAGTTCCGATTTAATCCAAAAAATGAAAAAGTGGGACATTAGCAGTTCGCAACAAGAAAAAATAATTTCGGATCTAAAACAAGAGAAATATATAGACGAAACTCGATATGCAGCGGCTTTTGTTAAAGATAAATTTCGATTTAACAAGTGGGGTAAACAAAAAATAAAATATCAACTGCAACAAAAAAACATTTCGGAATTTGATATAGACGATGCTATGTTACAAATAACAGATATCGATTATATAGAAATGGTTAAGCACTTGTTAATCTTAAAAAACAAAAATGTTAAAGGGAAATCGAACTACGAACGAAAAGGTAAACTATTGCGTTTTATGATACAAAAAGGGTTTGGAATAGATATCGTAAATAAAGTTGTAGACCAGATTATTGAAGATTAAAATAAATTGAAGAAACGCGAAACATTTAATGTTGAAAAAGTTCTATTAGAAGGAAGTAATTTAATAGAAGCTAGTGCAGGAACAGGAAAAACATTTTCTATTGCAATCTTGGTATTGCGTTTAATTGTAGAAAAAGACTTTAATATTAAACAAATATTGATGGTCACTTTTACAAAAGCTGCAGTTGCCGAGTTGGAAAGTCGAATTAGAGAATTTATTAGAGAAGCTTACCGATATGTAATTAACCCCGATTATCAATTGTCAGAATCTCAAATAAAAAAGATTATTGACAATGTCCCCAAAACAATTCCTAAAAAACGAATAGAAGAGCGATTAAAAGGAGCCAATTTAATGCTCGACGAAACCGCCATTTATACCATTCATAGTTTTTGTCAGAAAACCTTGAGCGAATTTGCGTTCGAAACCCATCAATTATTCGGTAGTGATGTTCTAGACGACCAATCAGAAATTGTGGAGAAATCAGTAAATGAATATTGGAGAGAAGTTTTTACTGTTCTTGAAATAAATAAGATACGACTTTTGCAAACGGCTGGCTTATCTAAAGCAATATTAAGCGAAGTCGTTAACAAGGGGTTAAGAGGTAAAACTTTTATTTATAATCAAAATCTTGATATAGATAAAAGTTTTGTTAAAGCCTCTGAGCAATCCGCTAAGATAGAAAGAGTTAAACAACGATTTATTGATGATTTTAACCTATCGAACGAAAGAGAATTATCGTATATAGAAAAAGCAGGAAAAAATGCAAGTAAAGCATTTGCTAGTCTACACAATAATCCTGAAGCTTTTTTAGACAAACTAATCGAAAAACAAAATACTGGATACGTTATAAAAAAGTTTGGCAATTTATTGGCTGTTGCCTTAACCCTTGTTTCTGAAAAAGAAAAACTATTCGAAATAACTCAGAATATTTTGTATTCATATTATGGACAAGCAATAGAAAAGGCACGTGCTTATGTTATTAAAACAAAGCATCGACTAAGTATTATGACCTACGATGATTTAATCGTAAATTTGCATACTGCTGTAATGGGATCCAATCAAGACTTACTAAAAGCTGAATTGCAGAAAAAATACAAAGCTGTTTTTATTGACGAATTTCAAGACACCGACAAATTACAATACGAAATATTCGATACTCTTTTTGGGAAAAGTACTACGCTATTTTATATAGGCGATCCCAAACAAGCTATTTATAGCTTTAGAGGAGCCGATATAGCCACTTACATTTCGGCTGCTGAGCACACAAGCAATGCTTATACAA
>Ga0256826_1001524_pt1 | contig 14391 bp, 9 predicted proteins | sample CV79metaG_FD_185975 | JGI IMG/M metagenome (GOLD analysis project Ga0256826, IMG submission 185975) | Hydrothermal vent microbial communities from East Pacific Rise, Pacific Ocean - CV79 | ecosystem: Environmental > Aquatic > Marine > Hydrothermal vents | place: Pacific Ocean: East Pacific Rise...
AAGCCAAAGAGATAAAGAGATCTTCTTGCTGATCAGCCTCAACACCATCACCTCTTATACCAAGTTCCATAACAATGACAACCCCACCATCAAACTCACTGTTTTCCATACACTCTTCATTACACTTAAGCATAAGGTAGTGTTCATTGTAAAGTTTAGGTAGTTTTTCGGTGTAGAGAAGTCGATGGTTTTGTTGTACCACTTTAGCGTTAGCTTTAAAATTAGTCTCTATCTTTTTAACTAAGGCATTCATACTCAAAACGATCTCTTTAAACTCTGTTGTGTATGGTAGTTCTTCTTGATATCTAAACTCATTGCGGCTTATCGCTTCTGCTTGTTCACGTAGCTTACGTAGGGGTTTTAATAACGTGTACAAAAGTACATATAAGAGGAAAAGACTAATCACCATAAAGAGCGCAAAGAAGTAAAGAAGCTTGATAAAGGAGTTGTACAGGTGTACATAACTTGGAGCTGCATCACTTTCAACAGTAAGCGTTCCAATGACCATCCAGCCCGAAGAGACTTGCGCTGAAGCAGCAGGTACATCAATATTGATTACTCTGCTAAACCACGCAGGTACTTCAGGTTCACAGATAGAGACCAAGCGTTCAAATATAACGTCACCCTGCATGTCTTCTAAAATAATGGCACGGTAGTGGCCTGTATCAAAGTTAGCATTGATCATGGTCGAAAGTATGGCCTCATCACCCTTGGCTGAAGCCAGAGAGAGGCTCAATGAAGCCGCTGTGTTTTCTGCATTTCTAAAAAGTTGTTGTTTGGCCTCGTTGATACTCGAGTTAAACTTCAACACACTCACCGTAGAGAGGATAATTAATAAAAGAAGTGAAAGTAATAGTGCTAACTGCTTATACAGTGTCATATTTTATTCCTTTGTATATTTTCTAGGAGAATGTCCCACTGCTTGTAACTCTTTGATTGGGTCACTTTTTTCCCATAACCTGACTTTTGCGCGATGTAAAGGTTGTCACCATTAAAGTTGTAAACAGGAATCAGGTCTGTACGTTCAGATGCTGGGAAGATCTTGTAATTAAAGTTGTCTAAGACAAGAGGGATAGCGTTGGGGTTTGCAAAATAGGTCAAGACCATATGGGGCTGTTTAAACTTTCTCGATTTGACATAGGTAAAGTAGAGTTTTTTAGTGTCTACCCCTAAGAACTTCAATGCGAAGTATTTTGCAATGACATAGTCTTCACAATCACCACGGTCTCTACCAAGAAACTCGATGGGTGTTGCCCAGTAATCTTTAGCACCGTAATTTTTCAAGTCATTTCGATAACGCACATTATTGTAAAAATCATTGACCATACGAAGCTGTTCTAATTCACTAACACCCTTAGCATCTTCCATCACCTTGTTCAGGTAAACAAAGCGGTTTTTAGCAAAAGGACCATACTTCGCTTCGATCTTTATGATCAGAAGCTCACTAATATAAGGCTCAGCCAGAACAAGTGCAACAAAAAAGAGAACAAAACCAACTTTTTTTAGCACAACAGTCCCTATATATATAATTTTTATTGATTATAACAAAAAGGTGGCGAACCTCATCACCACACAACTATTATCTTGAATTTTAGATTTAGTGCAGATTGTGTAAAACGTTGGTCCGATGGCGCACTGCTGTGCGTGGAGTGGCGAACTTTTACGCAAAATGTACTGAAGCTAGAATTTCTAGTAGTACCTTTGTACAATAGACTATGGAACTATGATTGGAGTAGAATAACCACAATCTATACATATCACAAGGATTATCATGTCAAATAGCATTGGAAAAATTGAACAACTAACAGGAAAAGCAACTGTAGTCTCACCTGATGGAGCATCATCACCCGCTGTTGCAGGTATGCCCATAGAAGCGGACTCTGTTGTTACCACCGAAGCTGGTTCTGCCATGGTAATCCGTTTTAGTGATGGTACTACGATGAATATCGGTGCAGATGAATTTGTACTTATAGACAAAACAGTCTCAGACAGCGAAGCGTTAGCAGAAGATGAGACCCAAGCAGAAGTTGACGCACTTAAAGCCATCTTAGCTGAGAGCCCAGACCTCTCTATCTTTGAAGAGACCGCTTCCGGTGAAGCTGTCGCTGTCGGTGGTTCTTCTCTTATTGTTGACAGTATTGAAAAGCACAATGATAATAGCGGGACTTCAGGTTCTAGTTCACTCGATCAATTTGCATCTAACAAGCTTAGTCCATCTGCAGAAGATGATGATCAATTTGGTCTTGTTACTGATACAACTAATCCAAACATTACTGTTTACTCCATCATTTCTATAGCAAACCCAACGGTTAATGGTACTGTTGATGATACTGACGCAACAGTGGTTGTAACAATTAACGATACTGAGTACACCGCTATTAATAATGGTGACGGTACATGGGAGTTACCAAATTCAGACATTCTCCCTCAAGGAGATCAAGAGATCACAGTTGTTGCTACAGATACAAATGGAAATGAGACAACTGAAACAACGATTATAACAGTAGACACTATAGCCCCTATAATCACTGTGGACACAACACCAACCAATGACACAACACCGACTATCACTGGTACCGTTGATGATCCTACTGCAAACATTGTTGTTGACATCAATGGCGACAGCTACGTAGCAGATAATAATGGTGACGGAACTTGGTCAGTCACCATACCAGACGCAGATGCTCTAGTTGATAACACGTATACTACTACTGTTACTGCGACAGACACTGTTGGTAACGAGACAAGTATTACTGACACTATTATAATTGATACTGACCCGACAGACGTTGGCGATGCAACTGTTACCCTTGATATTATCGGCGGTGATAACCAGATCAACGCAACTGAAACAGGTAATATCACATTGAGTGGTTCAACCACTGCAGCGGACGGAGAAACAGTAACGATTCGTGTAAATGGACAAGAATTTGCACAACTGATTGCCAATGGTGGTGCATTTACACTTGATGTAGAAAAGGTGGTTTTCAACAACTATCCTGATAGTTTATATACTGTAACAGCAGAAGTTATTGCTGACGTTGCTGGTAATATAGCCTCTTCTTCACAAGAAGTTGTACTCGACACAGACTTTACGGCTACTATTACCTTAGATGCAGACCTCTTTGGTGATTCCATTATTAATGCAGATGAAGCACAAAGTGAGGTCTTGTATATTACAGGAACAACAACGGCTTCAAACGATACACCTGTCACCATTACTATTGACGGCGTTGAGTTTGCACAAACAGCTGTAGTAAATGGAACATTTAGTGTCCATATAGACCCCAGTGTTTTCAACAATTATGTAGATGGCACATTTGAATTGGTTGCAACAATATCTGATATTGCCGGCAATACAAGCAGTGACTCTCAAACAATAACACTTGACCGCTCTTTAGATAATGGTGGGGACTATGTTGGTGAGATGATTACAATCGATACTATTACTGAAGATACCGGTGTTGATGACCACGATTTTATCACGAGCGATAATGAACTTACCATTAGTGGTACTTATAATGATGAACCAGGTAACAGCATCATTATTACTATCAATGCAACAGAGTACTCTATTGATAACGGAAACATTACCCTTCCTGGTGATGGTACATGGAGTATTGATACAGGTGTGCTACCAGAGGGAATAACTACAATCACAGCTGTTATCACTGACACAGCCGGAAATATTGAGACCATCACACAAGACATCACCATAGATACAATTGCAGATAATGGCGACGGTTCTACTCCTGCAGAGATTACCCTTGACCCAATTAGTGATGGCTATATCAATGCACAAGAAGCAGGCACACTTGTCACCGTACAAGGTACCTCAAATGTCATAGGGGCAACTGTCAATATTACCTTAAACACAGGAGACTTTACATCAGCTGTTGTTCAAGCAGACGGTACTTACAGTGTTATTGTTGATACAACAACAATTTCTACTTACGCTGATGGTAGTTATGATGTTAAAGCTACAATCATCACAGATACAGCAGGTAATGAAGTCTCGGCAGAACAGGTTGTTATTCTCGATACAACACTAGACTCTGGTGATGATTATGATGGTGATAATGTTGGTGTAGGTAGTATTACTATAGATACTGGCATTGTCGGAGACTACATTACTGCAGACACAACGCTCATCATCAATGGAACATTTAATGCTGAAGCGGGAAACAGTGTTATCGTTAAAGTAGACAACACCGTTTATGATAGTACTTCTACTGAGCTGTCAATCGATACAGCCAACAACACATGGACCTTAAACCTTGAAGACGCTGCGTTTGAACAAGGGGTCTATACTATTACAGCTATTATCAGTGATACAGCTGGAAATAGTGAAAGTACAACTCAAGACATCACGATTGTTGATTCAACTGACCTTGGTATTATCAACCTCGATGAGATCAGTGGAAACTACATAAACCTTGAAGAGTCACAAAATGACCTAGAGATCACGGGTGTTAGTACTGCGATTGGTCAAACAGTCACTTTTGAGCTTAACAACAACCCTCTTATAATTGGTGGCGTTGCAGTTACTGCAATCGTTCAAGCTGATGGAACCTTTGCTATCAACATACCAGCTGACACATTTAGTGGTTATGTAGACGGTGTTTATGAGTTAAAGGCAAAAGTCACTACAACAGATGGTTTAAATGCTTCAGACACGGAAGATGTAACACTAGACAGAAGTACCGATGATGACAATGGTACAGGAAACGGTGGTGACGGTAGTGATGCGTCTATTATCCTCGACACTGTTGGTGATGGTTATATCAATCAGCAAGAGTCTTCTAATGGGCTTTATGTGTCTGGTACAACGACTGCTGTTGAAGGTACGGTAATAACACTCTATTATGAGACAATCAATGGTGACAAGATTGCCATCACTACAACAGCTAATGGACAGAGTATCACTGCCAATGCTGATGGTACCTTTAGTGCAGTCATCGACTTAGGTGATTTAAGTAGTGTAGATAACTCTACCTTGGCATTAACAGCTGAAGTAGTAGCTGATAAAGCTGGAAATATCGCAGCATCAAATACAGTTGATGTTGACGTTGATCTCAGTGCGGGTACGTTAAGTGATGATGTCGCTTCTACTCCTGTCTATGAGTCAGCACTTGACACGGGAAGTAACCCTTCATTAGAAAGTCGTAGCACCCAAGGTAATATTTTTGACAATGATACCAATATTGAGAACAGTACTATTAGTAATATTACTGTTGATGGTGTTACAGCATCTGTACTTCCTGAAGACAGTAATATTTTAGTTGCAGATACAGACAGCGGTATCTTTTATCTTGCTATCCACGACACGACTTTCAATAATATTGACTATGTAGCCGGTGATTATGTTTATGTTCTACAGGATGCCTCTAGTAGTACATCTGAAGAGATATCGTATACACTTGAAGACGACGCAGGAAATAGTAGTACGGCCAATCTAAGTATTGAAATAGTTGATGATGCTCCTGTCGCTAATGAAGACGGTGTGGTACACAAGTACCTTGATTCCAATACAGCTGGGTATACAACCAACCTTATTTTAACACTTGATGTCTCAGGTAGTATGTCATGGGATGCAGATGGTAGTAAACCTGGAGATGAGCACTATAGTGGCATATGGCCATTTGGACACTGGGTTGATGATTATGATGAAAGTACCATACGTATTGATCTTGCTAAAGACGCCCTTCAAAATCTCATTGACCAATATGCTGAACTTGGTGATGTCAACATCCAAATCATAACATTTGGTGACACCGCTGAAGCCAGTACAATGCTTGATGCTGAAAGTGCAAAAAATTACATTGAAGCTATTGTCATAGACCCGGACAATGGAACCTATTACGATAATGCTATTGTTTTAGCACAACAAGATATTGACCTGTATCCTGAAGCAAATACGACACAGTTTTACTTTATCTCTGACGGACAACCTAGAGATAACATGAGTCATGATGAGTGGCTCGCATGGAATGCGTATATAGACAGTTCACCTATTGATAGAACTATCGCTATTGGTGTTGGTGACAATGGTTCAGCTGGTGAACTAGGAAATATCGCAAACGAGTATGGTGAGACTATTATTATTGATGATATAACAGATTTAGATGGTACCTTGGCACAAACAGTAAACAATACTATTATCACAGGAGAGTTAACGTCATTCGATGCTGATGGTACCGTTATTGCAATAGGTGCTGATGGCGGGCATATCACCCAACTTGTACTTTATAACCAAGATGGTTCAACGCATGCCACTGTTGATTATGATGCTAGTAACCCTACTCAAGTCATCACAACCGAACTTGGTGCAACGCTAACAGTTAATTTCAATACAGGAAGTTACACCTATACCATTGACTATAATAATACATTGGAAGGTCAACAAGAGTCTATGAACATCACTGTTTTAGACAATGATGGCGATGCAGTGACCAACGGTATTTATTTCCACCTTGAGACTAGTGCTGATGACAACTTCGCTTACACAAGTGTAGATCTCGATGGTCTGGCTGGATTTGATACTGTTGTACTAAGTGGTACAGAGACATTAGACTTTAACAACATATCTAACCTTAGCAATATTGAAGCCATAGATATGCGTATAGGCGACAACGATATCATCAACTTAGATGTTGCAGATATTATGAATATGACAGATGCAGACAATATTCTTACCATCTATGGAGACAGTGGAGACAGTGTCGCAAAACCCGTAGGCACAACAGAGACGTGGACACAGGTCTCAACCGGTGTAGATGATGGTAATGGACATACGGTTGACGTTTATAATGTGAGTGATGGTACCAATACGGTTACTGTTAACATCGAACAAGAGATTATTGTCTCTTAAGCCTGTCCGCGTCGCTCCTGTGAAGACAGGAGCGGTAAACACAAACTATCTGACACTTACTTTCGTAACAACATCGCCAAAGCAAGGCGATCACTCACCCCTAACTTCTCATATACATGGCTTAGATGTGCTTTAACGGTACGTTCGGTAATCCCTAAGGCAGAAGCAATCTCTTTATTACTCAAGCCTTTCTCGATCTCCCTAGCCACCTCTCGTTCACGTACACTCAACGTCTCTAGTGCATCTTCGTTTACAACAGCATTAGAACCAAGTAGTATAAGCGACTGCATCATCTCAGGATAGAGCCATACTGCTCCATTCTTGATAGTAGAGAGAGCCTGTAGCAGGTGCGTCTTTTGCATATAGAGATTGCCATAGCCATGTATCGATTTTTGAAGTAGCACAATCCCCTCTTCAAACTTAGGGTGTTGGCTTAAAACAAGTATTTTACTGCCTGCAAACTGCTCTTTAATAGACAGTAGTTCACTAGGTTCAGCCAAAATAATAGTGTTTTCTAATTCTTGATCTGCTTGTATTTCAATGGCAAGATCATTCAGACGTTTAGCAATACGTTCATTTTGGGTATATAACCTTATCATCTCTCTCTCAATGCCGCCTGATGTACTTTTAATATTGGTTTCAAAAGAAAGTCTAAGACACTCTTTTTACCCGTAATAATATCGACATTAGCGATCATGCCAACAAGGATATCATGCTTCACATCTTCAAAGAGAAGGTAGTTTTTGTCTGTTTTAATACGCACTAAGTAAAAGGCATTTCCCTCTTCATCCGTTATTGTGTCCGCACTAATCCATGTCACCTTACCATCAAGGGAACCATAAATAGAAAAGTCATAAGCTGTAAATTTCACCTTAGCAGGTTGACCTGGGTAGAGGTAGGCGATGTCAGAAGGCTTGATCTTAGTCTCGATCAGTAATTTGTCATTAAAAGGAATGATCTCCACTAAGTCCATACCGGGTTGAACAACACCATTAACCGTATTGACAAGTAGACGCTGGATAATTCCTTTAACAGGTGAGCGCACGAGGGTACGTTTTACACGGTCTTCTAGTGCATCTGCTGACTCTGAGATACGCGCTATTTCTGCTTGTACTTTGTTGAGCTCCTCTTTGGCCTCATGTTTGAAGTTCAACTTAGCTTCAGCCATTTTATTACGTGCTTCTTTGATGGTTGACTTCGTACGAGGGATGGAAAGTTTAACACTGTCCATCTCCCCTTTTATACCAGAGGCCTGTCGAGAGAGTTGTAAAAACTCCACCTGAGAGACAATGCCCTTTTCTACCAGTGGTTTTGTAATCTGTACCTCTTGTTGAATCAGTTTGTAATCTTGTTTGAGTTGTTGGTATTTGGACTGTGCCTCTTTTAGCTCATGACGACGCTGATTGATCTGCTCATTTAAGATACTTAGCTTTTGAGAGAGCTGTTTTTTGTTAAGTTGGTAGAGTGAACGTTCATGTTCTATAAAAGGTTTCATCTCATCGGAGACCGCAGGCATAGTATGGGTATCTTTACCACTCACTTCAGCACTTAAACGCATCGCTTGCGCTTTTAGTTCTAGTTTACGTAGGTTATTTTCTGCATAAGAAGAGGAAAACGAAGTGTCATCTATCTTTAAAAGGATCTGCCCTTTTTCAACAATCTCACCCTCGTCTATCAAGATCTCACTAACAATTCCACCCTCAAGATTTTGAATCACCTGTACCTGTTTTGAAGGAATCACCTTACCTGAACCGCGTGTTAACTCATCGATCTCAGCGAAATAAGCCCAAATGATGAGCCACGCCAAACTCACAAAGATCATCCAGATAATTAGACGAGAAGAGCCTGAACTTTTCTGCATTACAGCAGAAGATAGAGAAGCCATGTATTCTAAGTCTTCTTGGGAGTAATGCTGCTTTTTATTAGCCATTTTTGCCCCCTTGCAGTGCTGTTAGAACCGTCTCTTTTGGTCCATCCATCACAACCTTACCATCATCAATGATGATCAGTCTATCTACAAGCGCCATCATTGATGACTTATGGGTAATCAAAATCGTTGTTTTCCCTTTTGTCGCTTCATCTAAACGTGCAAGCAAGAGTTTTTCTGAGCTACTGTCCATCGAAGTACTTGGTTCATCTAAGATTACCATTGGGGTCTCAGTTATAAAAGCACGTGCTACTCCAACTGCCTGCTTCTGTCCACCAGAAAGCCCTGCTCCCTGCTCGCCAATATGCATGTTGAAGCCATGTGGGTGGTGGTTTACAAACTCACTGACAAGACCGACATGCGCCGCTTTTAAAAGTGCTTCATTATCAACACTCGGCTTTTTATAGACAATATTTGCACGAAGAGAAGTGTTAAAAAGCGCAATCTCTTGCGGCACATAACTAACCTGACGACGAAGTTCAGCAGGATCGAGTTGAGAGAGGTCAATGTCATCGATTAAAATCGTACCACTGTCCGGGTCATAAAGTTTAAGTAAAAGTTTTTGTATGGTGGACTTACCTGAACCGATCTTACCAATAATACCAACACGCTCACCAGGGTTAATACTAAATGAGACACCCTTAAGTGTCTGCGTCTCCTCTTCAGGGTAACTAAAGACAACATCTTTAAAGACGATCTTCCCCTGGAGGTGTTCGCGATGGATGAATTCTTTGTCTTGAGGGCGTTCAACCGGTAAAGACATGATCTCATTGAGCGAATTATAAGCCGTTTTCGTCTGCTCATAGTTAGCCAACAAAGCGGCCAGTTGTCCCATCGGCGCAATAATACGAGACGTTAAGATAACCGAGGCGATAAGTCCACCCATGGTTAACTCCATATCTTCGATCATATACACACCCACAACTAAAACAATAACCGTGTTAAGCTGTACCATAAAGGCCGTTACGGTCTGGATAGAAGCTGAAAATATCTTAGACTTAAACCCCTTCTCCGCAATATTGCCCGTAGATTCTTCCCAGTTCCACTGCGCATGTCCATCAGCACCTAGGACCTTAATGGTTTCAAGGTTCATAAGACTCTCTATCAACACGCCATTTTTATGAGCAGAGGCTTCATAAGTACTCTCTATACTCTTACGTAATGGTTCTTTAATGATAAAGCTATATAACATAATGATAGCGATCACAATCAACGGGACTACAATGATCATCCCCCCTATCATATAGGCCACTGCCAAAAAGAGCAGTGCAAACGGAAGGTCTATCAGGGTTGAGATGGTTGAAGAGGTAAAGAAGTTTCTAATGCTTTCAAACTCTTTGAGGTTGTTAGCAAATGAACCCACTGACTTCGGGCGTACCTCCATCTTAAGGTTCATCACCTTCTCAAAAAGAAGTGATGAGATGATGATGTCACTTTTTTTACCAGCTGTCTCTAACATCTGTGTACGCAGAAGCTTTAAGATCATGTCAAGGACATAGATGACTAAAATACCAATAGCCAGTACCCACATCGTCTCGATGGCATTGTTAGGAACAACACGATCATAAACGTTCATGGTAAACAGTGGCGCAGCTAAGACAAAGAGGTTGATAACAAATGAGGCCACAATAACATCACGGTAGATCGATTTTGAATACGCTATAGAGCTCCAGAACCAGTGTTTATGTTCGGTATGTAAGACTTTTTTGTCATGTTGTTTAAAACGGTGCTCTTTTTTTATAAAGTAACTAAAACCAAGGTACTGCTCTTGCAGTTTCTCAAAACTCACCCACTCTTCAGCATCTGGGAGCTCAGGCAAGATAACCTTTGCTTCTTGACGATCCAAGTTTACCTCTTCTAAGACACACGCCTCACCATTTTTGAGCAACAAGATAACAGGGAGAACTAGCGTAGAGATGTTTTCTAATGAACGTTCAACAAGTTTGGCACTGAAACCTGCACGTTTGGCGGCGCGTGAAAAGAGTGCTTTATTGGGGTCTGTTGAGAAGAGTGTTGGTGTAGACTCGCCCTCTTCTAGTGGAAGTCCTTGCGTAAGTGCTTCCGCGCTGAAGGGGCGATGGTGGATCTTAGTGAAGATCACCAAACATGTTAAGAGAGGATCAACCTTAGTCTTTTTTTCCATCACGTTTAGTTCGTTTGTACCGCTTTAGTGGTGTCAATATTAGTTTCAGTGGTGTTTCCATACTGATCGCGTTTAATAAGTTTCATCTCAATACGACGGTTAAGTGCACGTCCTTCAGAAGTGTTGTTGTCTGCAATAGGCTTTAACTCACCCTCACCGATGACAATTACATTGTCAGGTTTCACACCTGCTTCTACAAGTGCTTTTTTAGCACTGTTGGCACGTTGTTCAGACAGACGTTGGTTGTAAGTGTCTGTACCAATACTGTCTGTATGACCTGAGATCTCCAAGATGTACTCATCACTATCAATAAGGTCTTTAGCAATCGTACCAAGGTACTTCGTCCCACCTTCAGAAAGAATCGCTGATTGTGACTCAAACGTCAATGAGTCCATAATAACGGGCTTGTTTTCTTTCATATACTCAACAACATCATCAATGGCAATATCATCAGAAGAAACTGGAATTACTTCTGGAATCGGTTCAGGTGCCTTAATGACTAATGGCTTGTATGAACCTTTACAGATGTTATGGATGTCAACATTATTTTCATGTTCGCCATAAAGGTCAACACTATCAAACTGACGAAGACTTAGTGTCACATCATCAGGTACAGAAGCATCAATCTTCTCTTCTACATTTGTGTTAAGTGCATAGTTAAGTAGACCAATCGCTTCTAAGATACGAAAACGTGCATATAGTACATCAGACTTCGCATTTTCAAGTTGCTTACGTGCATCGTTATACTCTAACTCTGCATTCAAAAGATCTACAATACTACGACGCCCTAGTTGATACTCTTGTGCGTATGACTCGGCTGTCTTTTTAGAGTACTCAACATGCATACGAATACAACGAATCTGTACAAAGGTGATCTGGTGCGCTAACCATGCTAGCTTTAACTTCTCACGAATAGCACGTTGTTGCTCATTAAAACTCTCTTTTTGTACCGTTATATACTGTAAGTTTTGAAGACGAATCGCCTCATCAGAACCACCACGATAAAGGTTATAATAGAGTTTCAACATACCACGAGCGTTAAGGTTTGTTCCCTCATAGCCCTGTACATTTTGGTCACGTGCTGCAGCTAACTCCGCATCAATCGTTGGATAGTAGTTACCCTTGTCTTTTTTGTAGCGTGCTTCTTGAACTTTAATGTTGGCACGTTCTAGCTGTAATGTAGGATTATATTTCTGTGCAATCGTCCATAATCCCTCATACGTGTCAGCAGGCAGTGATGGTGCGAGTGGGAGTTCTAAGGCTGTTGCTGTTAACGCTTCACCATAAACACGCTCAAAACTAACAATAGAGTCTTGGTAGTTGTTTACCTGTGCAATGTAGTTTGAGTACGCCAATGCCAAACGTCCTTCAGACTGCTCAACGTCCGAACGACGTCCAGATCCTGCCTCAGTCTTTTCACGAATAAGCCCATAAATACGCTCATGTGAATTAACATTCTCTTCAAAAAGATCGAGTAACGCTTTTTGGCGTAGTACTTCGATGTAGACTTCACTTGAACGTAGTGCTAGGCCATTGGCATTTTGTAAGGTATTAAAACGTGCCGAAGTAATACGACTTTTTTGCTCATTAATGTCAGACTCAGTTGCAAAACCTTCAAAAAGATTTTCCGTTGCTACGATACTCTGGGAGTTACGCACAAGATCAGACGTTGTGTCTAGTGCCTGGTTGTTTGCTTGTTCATAAGACTTGTCTGTATGCTCATAACCAACATCAGCTCTAAAATCAACATTAGGCTTCCAACCCGACTTTGCTTTATCAAGTTCATATTTGACAGCACGATAGTTACCAATATCTTTTTGCATATTAGGATTGTTGTTCAAAGTCTCTTGAACCATCTCTTCCATCGTAACAGCCATTAAAGAAAATGGCAATAATAGTACTAGTAATTTATTCATTTTTGTCCTTATTGCCTCTTAGTATACGTAGTTACACTAAGAAGTATTCATTTTTTTTATACTTAAATACTAGTAAAAGATAGCAGTGTGTAGAAATAATACATGTTTATACGTCAAAAGAATATTTACCAATTTAATAAAACTATTAAAAATATACAGGCATATTTACAGACTACGTATAGCAAAAAATATTTGCGTACGTAAGTTGCTTTTTTGTAGAGATTACTTATGATAATGGCCAGAAAAGGATTTTAATGAAAAAGATTATATTTGCTCTACTTTTAGCTAACACACTACTGCTTGCCAACAACTTCAACCTTGGTGTTGATGCCTATAAGGCTGGCGAGTATGCAACTGCTCTTAAACTTTGGGAACCTTACGCTAAAGATGGAAACCTTAAAGCACAATACTCCGTTGCTACTATCTATTATGAGGGAAAAGGTGTTACACAAAATTATAAAAAAGCAATGTATTGGTACAAACAAGCATCACATCAGGAGTATACCAAAGCTTACGCGCAAATTGGTCTCATGTACTGTAAAGGTGAAGGTGTTTTAAAGTCCTATAAGAAAGCGGTTCCCTACATCCAACAAGCTTTTGATAACGGTTGTAAGCACGCACCAGACATCTGGAAGAAGTATGAGCTTTGGAAATATGAATAAAGGTACTTATGCCCATCTTCACGTTTGGCAATAAGTACAACCCTCTAGACATTAATTATCCACTTTCAATCCTCTATAAACTTATTAATAATTGAACCTCTTTATAATTAAAATTTCCATAGGGTTAAGTTTGCTAAAATACCGCCATGAAACTATGGATTAAAGACACCAGCACCGCTAGCCACCACATCATCTACTTCACTAAAGAGAGCAGTGAAAACACTGCCTACTTTAAAGACCTTGATGATGATGGATTTAAACACTACCTTACAACACTATCTCCAAGTATTGATACAGAGAAGAACCTCAAACTTATTCACTACTTTGGATACCTACATATATTTGCCAAGAAGGAGAGCTAATGAGCCTTGAAGAAGAGTTAGAACAAAAATTAAAAGACTTTGGATGTTCAGAAGAGTTTGTAAAAATCTGTATGTACTACAAAGGCATCTACAAACCGGAGATCGACATTGAAGAGTTTGTTGAGTATGTTGAAGAAGAGTTTGCAAAAGTCGAAGATGAGAAGTTTAAAAAAGCGGAACAAGAGGTCGATGCCTCAGCTCTTTTTGGAGAGATAGAAGGTGAAGAAGAGCTGTAACCCTCTACCCTTCTCTCTTTTTAAACCTAACCGCATTTTGATGACTACTGTTTGACTCTGCTATACAAGATATTTGATAGTTTATCATCGCTTTAAATGGATCTAGAAAGTGTGATAATACATCCTCTTTTATAGTCTCCATCTTATGCCCATTTAACAACTCCAAAATCGTTAATGTTGACTCTATGGTGGATAAATAGGCTTCTTTTGGTTGTTGCTTGATCTGAAATTGGGAACTTTTAGTATGCGTAAAACTTAGTTTTGGAAGTGCTTG
>Ga0256826_1001525_pt1 | contig 14384 bp, 17 predicted proteins | sample CV79metaG_FD_185975 | JGI IMG/M metagenome (GOLD analysis project Ga0256826, IMG submission 185975) | Hydrothermal vent microbial communities from East Pacific Rise, Pacific Ocean - CV79 | ecosystem: Environmental > Aquatic > Marine > Hydrothermal vents | place: Pacific Ocean: East Pacific Rise...
TCTATCTGTTTATAAAGAGCATTCATATACTCTTTTTTTAGATGAAACTTATCAACATAAGAGTTAAAAGCACAATAGGAACATTTAGAATCACAAAATGGGATATGAATATATATTAACATAAAAAGATTATAGCCTAAAAAATTACACTTTTACACATAGCCATACGAGAATAATCCTCTAAATACTCTTTCATAAATTTATCATATTTAGAAAAATTATAAAATGGAGCAGTAATTATATCAAATACTTTTAGATGTCTTTTATCTTTTATTGTTGTTTGTATAGCAACACCAGCATAAGATACTAGTTCACCCTTTTCAAAAATACCTATCATTTTATACTCCATATATCTCATATCATATATCAAATCTTCAAACTCTTTATAGGAGATATTTGGATAAAGATGAGAGATAATACCATATACCGTGTAAAGTTCTTTTAAATCTATTTCTCTTATTTGCATAACTATATTTTATGTAAAAAAAGTTCATTAAAAGCTTAATTTTAAGAGATAATTACTATAATAAAAGATAAAAGGAGTTATCTTGAAAATAGTCCCTAACAATAATGAAAAAAAATTTGATACAAATACTCTACTTGTTACAAAAACCGATCTTAAAGGTAAAATTACCTATGCTAATCGTCATTTTATGGATATTGTAAAAATAGATGAAAAAACTCTTATAGGTGCACCCCACAATATTATTCGCCATCCAGATATGCCAAAAATAATCTTTAAACTTTTATGGAGTTATCTTCAAAATGGAGAGGAGATTCATGCTTATGTAAAAAACTTATGTGCTGATGGGTCTTACTACTGGGTATTTGCCAATGTAACTCCATCTTATGATCCATCTACACATACAAAAATTATAGGGTATCATTCATCAAGACGAGTCCCAACAAAAGAAGCACTAGATATAATTAAACCTCTATATAAAGAACTCTTAGATGCAGAAAAAAGTGGTGGTATCTCTGCCAGTGAAAAAATTTTTAATACTATATTAAAAGAAAAAGGTCTCTCTTATGATGAATTTATCCTCTCTTTCTAAATTGCATTATGCAAACTATGCACATTTAGCTGTTGTTTCTATAAGCCTTATTGTTACTAGTATATTTTTTGAGTTTCATATCATCACATTTATGTTCAATTTTTTTAATATAATTATCGCTATCTATGCTTATAAACAGATTCATATTACAAGAGATAGTATTGAACGCTCTTCTAGAATTATAAAACTAGCTGCTATTGATGGAGATTTTGAGAATAGACAACACCATATAGAAAGCGGTGGAGAACTCTCTGATCTTGCATGGAATTTAAATGACCTCTTTGATCAGATAGAAAGTAGTCTTAGAGAGATAAATACCTCTATAAAATATGCTTCAGATAATAAATATTTTAGAAGAGTAAATACAACAGGACTTAATAGCACCTTTAAAAAAACAGGTATCCTTATAAATCTATCTTTAGATGCTATGGAAAAAGAGTTTAAACATCAAGATAAAGAAAACTTTTTTAGTCAATTATCAAGACAAGGTGATGGCCTTATTATCAATTTTCAAGGTATCCAATCTCAAATTAGTGAAACAAATGATACTCTCACTCAACTAGCTATCGAATCTCAAGAAACAGCTTCTCTTTCCCGTTCAAATAATGGTGTTGTAGAAGAGATGAATACCAATTTTATGAAACTCTCCGAAATTATTGCTCAAAATGATGAATCTATTGCAGGAGTTTCATCTAAAACAGCTGAGATAACATCTGTTATTGATCTGATAAAAGATATTGCAGATCAAACAAATCTTCTTGCATTGAATGCAGCAATAGAAGCAGCTCGAGCGATGGAACATGGAAAAGGGTTTGCTGTCGTAGCAGATGAAGTTAGAAAATTAGCAGAACGTACACAAAAAGCAACAAATGAGATAACTATATCTATATCAACACTTCAACAAGAAGCAAATGGTATGCTTGAAAATTCAAATGAATTAAATAAAATAGCTGATGAATCAACACAAAGTGTAACAACACTCTACTCATCACTTCAAAAATTCAATAAAGCATCAGAATCTGTATTAAACTCAAGTAGATTTATGAAAAATAAAAACTTTATTGTTTTAGCAAAAATTGATCATATTTTATTTAAAGCAGATGCCCTAGAACAACTACGAGGAGAGGAATATAAGGAGTTTGATACTCATCATACTTGTAGATTTGGTAAATGGTATGAATCGGATGGAGATGTTCAGTTTGGACACTCTGATAGCTTCAAAAAAATTGTTGCACCTCATGCAAAAATACATAATGCAGTCCGTTCAACATTTTCACTTATAAAAGATAGTGAGATTACTCAACATAAAGATGAGATTTTTGATAATTTTAAAATAATTGAAAATTCATCATCAGAGCTTTTTACATTAATGGATAAAATGTTGCTAGAGGAAGCTGATTATTCAGCTTTAGAGAAATAAGAAGATATTATTTTACTTTTTAAGATAGTTATAAAAATAGTATCTGTATAATATTACTTGACTTTGCATAATGATAAATAAAAATCTAAAGACTGGAAATTAACATCTTTAAACAATTAGCAATTATTGGTCCAACAGCATCAGGAAAGAGTGCTTTAGCAATTAAAATAGCCCTTAAAATTGATGCGTATATTTTATCCATAGACTCATTGAGCATATACACAGAGATAGATATCGTCTCTGCTAAACCATCAATGAGAGAGCTTAATAGTGTTAAACATTTTGGAATTGATGTTTTAAGACCCAACCAATATTTTAACGTAGATTTATTTATTAACCTATATCATACAGTCGTGCAAATATGTAAAAAAGACAATAAAAATTTAATCATTATTGGTGGTACGTCTTTTTACCTTAAATCACTTATGCAAGGTTTATCGAAACTTCCAAAAATAGATGAAAAAACTGTAAAAACAGTCAACTTAAAACTTAAAAACATTTCAGATAGTTATGATTTTTTAACCAATATTGATCCCCTTTATATGAAAAACATAACACCAAATGATAGATATAGAATAGAAAAAGCTTTACTCATTTATGAAGCTTCAAAGATAATACCAACTAAGTGGTTTGAACTTAACCCTCCAAAACCTATTATCACTAATATAGATATTTTTAATATAGAAGTAGATAGAGCTACCCTAAGAGATAGAATATCTAAAAGAACACAACAGATGTATAAGTTAGGTTTAATCGATGAGATATGCTATCTTGAACAGAAATATTCTCGTCTTCCAAATGCTATGGGTGCAATCGGTATTGTAGAAGTACTCCAGTATCTTGATGGCAAAGTTACAAAAGAACAGATGCTTGAAAATATATCTCTTCATACAGCCCAATTAGCTAAGCGTCAACAAACTTTTAATCGAACACAGTTTACAAAAGTTATCAATGCTCCTTTAGAAAAACTTGAAGATATTATTTTAAAGGAGATCTATGAAAAAGATAGCAATACTCTGTTCAGGGGGTGATGTCTCAGGAATGAACCCTGCTATTAAAAGGTTTGTTGAATACTCTTTAGAAAAAAATTTAACACCCTATTTTATCTATGATGGATATGAAGGATTAATAGATAATAAAATTGAAAAAGTATCCTATAAAAATGTAAGTGGTATCATCACAAAAGGTGGTACTATTATCGGTTCTGCTAGAAGTTTAAGATTTCAAAAAAAGAGATTTCGTAAAATTGCAAAAAAGAACTTAGATAAACATAAAATAGATAGATTGATAGTGTTAGGTGGTGATGGCTCCTTTCGAGGAATAAATCAGTTCTCAAAAGAGTTTAAAATAGAGTTTTCAGCTATCCCTGCCACGATAGATAATGATATAAATCAAACAGATTATGCCTTAGGTGTAGATACAGCACTTAATATTATTAAAGATGCTATCGACTCTATCAGAGATACAGCTGATGCTTCAAAAAAAGCTTTTGTAATAGAAACCATGGGACGAGATTGTGGTTATTTAGCTCTTATGAGTTATCTTACTTCTGGAGCTGAACTCTGCTTAATTCCTGAACTATCATATAAATTAAAAGATTATGAAAAAAAATTTCAAAAAGAGTTAGAAAATGGTCGTAGATACTTTTTAGCTATCGTTTCTGAAGGTATCAACGAGGAGAGTCAAAATATTGCCGATTGGTTTGAAAAAAAAATAGGAGTTCAAGCAAGAGTCACCGTACTTGGACATATTCAAAGAGGTGGAAATCCTACAATCTACGATAGAGTTATGGCTTATAAATTTGTGACTTATGCAATCGATGCACTTATCGAGAAAAAAGATAAAAATGCTGTTATATGTTATACAAAAAAAGGATTTGTTTATAAAACAATCTCAGAGGTAGTAAGTTCTCCAAAAAAATTGGATGAAGAACTTTTAAAACTACTCTAATATTATTTAGTAAGTCTTACTCTCACTGATTGTTCATGAGCTGTTAAACCTTCTGTGTTTGCTATTAAAGCACACTCTTGACCTATCTCATTTATCGCTTTTTTACTAAATGCGATAATAGATGTTTTTTTCATAAAGTTTTCAACACCTAAAGGGGAGTAAAATTTTGCTGTTCCGCCCGTTGGAAGTGTATGATTTGGCCCAGCTACATAATCACCTATCGCCTCAGGAGTATTATGCCCTAAAAAGATTGCTCCAGCATGTTTTATAAGTGGTAAAAGTTCAAAAGGTGAATTTGTAGCAACTTCTAAATGCTCAGGTGCTATCTCATTCATTAATGCTATCGCTTCTTCCATAGTTTGAGTTACTATTATAGCCCCTCTCTCCTCTATCGACTTTCTTGCTATCTCTTGACGAGGAAGTTTCACTAACCAGTTTTCTATCTCTACTTTTACGGCATCAGCTAATTTTTGTGATGGAGTAATTAAAATAGAACTTGCCATCTCATCGTGTTCTGCTTGACTTAAAAGGTCTATCGCTAGATGGTTTGCATCAGCACTATCATCAGCTAAAACACCTATCTCACTTGGCCCTGCTATCATATCGATATTTACATCACCAAAAACCATCTTTTTAGCAGTTGCAACAAAAATATTCCCAGGTCCAGTAACTACATCTACTTTAGGAATAGTCTCAGTTCCATAAGCCATAGCAGCTATGGCACTCGCTCCACCAACTTTATAAACTTGAGTTACACCACAAAGATGACATGCAGCAAGAAGTAGTGCATTTGGTTCATTGTCTGGTGTTGGAGTACATACTACTATATTTGCAACCCCTGCAACTTGTGCTGGAATAACATTCATAAGAAGAGAAGATGGATAAGCAGCTTTCCCACCAGGTATATAAAGCCCTGCACTATCCACTGCTGTTACACGTTGTCCTAAGATAGTTCCATTAGCTTCATCATCAAACCAAGATTTTGGTTTCTGTTTTTCGTGATATACTTTAATTCTATCATATGCTAAATGAAGTGCTGATTTTAATTTTTCATCCAGTTCATCATATGCTTTACTCATCGATTCAGTTGAAATTTTAAGATCTTCATCGTTTACTGGTGTCCAGTTATCAAACTTAGCTATATGTGTTTTAAGAGCTTCATTTTTATCAGTTTTAATCTCATCAATAATATTTCCAACGATAGAGCTAACATGAGCCATATCCATTTTTCCACGTTGTAATAGTTCATTAAACTCTTGTTCAAATGAAGAGTTTTGTGTTGTTGTAAATATCATTTTATCTCCTAAAATTTTAATATTACGAATTATATCTATAATTATATTATTAACTACTCAATTTTTTCACTAGATAGTTTGAAATTTGATATAATAACAAAAAATCATAAAAGGAAAATCTTTGAAAAAAATATTTTTAAGTAGTTTAGTAGCTTCAACACTTCTTCTCTCAGCACAAACACCAGAGGAACTCAATGCACAAATAACAAAAAACAATGCTCAAATAGAGGAACTCAAAGCAGAAGTAGCACAGTTAACAGCACAGCTTCCTATCAATAATGCTTTTATTACTCATACAGAACTAGGTTTTATCATGACAAGTGGAAATACTGAAACTGTTTCTTATAATGCAGATTTAGCAGTTTCTAAAAGATTTGATGCACATAAATTTAAATTTACTTTTAATGGTCAATATGCTTATGATAATACAGATGGTGCAAGTACAGAGATTAAAAATCAATATTTAACAGAACTTACATATAACTATGACATCAGTGATTTTATCTCTTTTACATATTTAAATGGTTTTAAACAAGATAAATTCTCAAATTTTGATTATCAATTCTACACTGGTCCAGGTATGACATATAAAGCTATTGTTTCAGATTCACATAATTTAGAAGTTGAAACTAATTTTCTCTATTCAGTTGATAATATAGTAGGGAAAAATTCACCAGAAAAAGATGAATATACAGCATATAGAGCAAAAGCCTTATATAGTTGGCAAATTTTTGATAACCTCAAATTTGATGAAGAACTTTCATATAGAGGTTCATTAGAACAACAAACAAACTATTTTGCTTTTTCTAAATCTATGATTACAAATAAAATAAATGATATATTATCAGCTGGTATTAGCTATACAATGGATTATGTAAATGAATCTGGTGACGCAGAACACACAGATAGTACATTAAGTATCAGTATTATTATCGATTATTAAACCTCAAAAAGAGGTTTAATTTTGTTTCTGTTTCTCAAATTCAGACTTTACAATAGCTAAAGCCTCTAAAAACTGCTCTGGACCTATTGCACCTGGAATTGGGGCATACATAGGTTTACCATTTGGCATAAGAAACCATATACTAGGTGTTCCTGGTCTCCATAACTCTTGTGGTGTATAATCATTCTCATCTGTATAAGAGATAATAGAGATATAATCTCTATTTAAAGCTTTTACAACTCGTTTATCTTTTAATGTTGTTTCCTCTAAAATAACACAATATTTACATGTATGGCGAGAAAAAATAAACAATACTGGTTTATTGAATACTTTTGCACTTTCAATACCTGATTTAAAATCTTTCTCCCAATGAACTTCAGATGCGATCAGAGATGAGAAAGTTATAAGTAGTAAAAATAATAGTTTATTTATCATATTTTTTTACCTCTCTTAAAAGCTCTTCAGCACAATCAAAAGCAGTTTTATCTGTAACATCTATAACAATATCTGCCAATGCCATATACTCTGGTCGCCTTAAAGCATAAAGCTCTTTTGCTTTTTTAAGATCGTTTAGAAGTGGTCTTTTTTTCAATTTATTCTCTGCATTAGGATGCTCTTTTATTCGCTTTAATATAGCATCAAAAGGGGAGTCTAGTAAAACAATCGTTCCTATTTTTTTTAAATTCTTAACTTTATAGAAACCTCCCCCTGTTGAGATCATCGTACTTTTTACATTTTTTTGTAACCATAAGGAAACTTGTTTCTCTAAATCACGAAAATATTTCTCTCCATCATCTTCAAAAATCTTTTTTATTTTTCTATTTTGCATACTCTCTATCATATCATCTGTATCAACAGTCATATAATCTGAGTTTTTTGCTACCTCTCTTGCTACACTACCTTTACCTACACCCATAAAGCCTATTAAAACTATGTTTTTCATTTTTTTTCCTATACTTGAAATGCACTCATATCAAAATCTGGTTCTGTTTTCATCGTTTTCATATATATATATACAGGTTTTAAAATATTAATCTCTAAAAGAACCATACTAATAATAAAACTTATAATAGAAAGTTCAAAAAGATATGAGATATAAAATGAAAATATAAAACCTATTAATGCAGATATAAAAAATCCAAATTGAGCTTGAGCAAAACGTTTATCTATCATCTGAGTTATTGTTGGAATACTCATATACCCTTTGGCATTCAAGTGAAACCATACAAGAAATGGAATTATCTTATAAAGCATACCTATAATGATAGAAAATATAAATCCACCTCCAATCAAGATTGCAACCATTACTATATATTCATTCTTAAAAAACTCATCAAAAATCCATAAAAAAGTTCCTAATGCTAAAAAGATACTTGATGCTCTCCAATACCATATAGTTACATCTAATACAGGGCGTTTTCTCTCATTTAACTTTTTCCAAACTGTTGTAGCGAATGCTAAAAAGAAAAGTGCTATTAAAAATTTACCAAATAAAGCATAAGTATCTAAAAATAAATTAAAGAATAACCAAAGAGCTAGTCCAAAAGAGATAAGATACACAACATAATTTTTACAAAAATTTTTAAAATGTGGAGCTACATAAAACATCGGTAACACCTGAAAAGAAACACCAATAATCAAGATACCTGCAAATCCAAAAATTGCCATAACACTATGAATATTTGCAACTGCAAAATGAAATTCTGAATGAGAACCAATAATATAAGAGTATAAAAGAAATAAACCCATAACTACAATAATAAATGCGAAAAACATACTCGTTGCCATAGCACGAATTGTTGCAGTAATATTTTTAATATCTTTAATTGCTAACAATATAAAAAATATCATTATCATAAATCCAGAACTCAAAGAGAGTGAAGCAGATAATATATATAAAGAGCTATTACTAAACAATCCTATTATCATCATAATCAATCCAAAACTCATCAAAATATGTGCAATCTGTGTGACCATTTTTACTTTATAAATTTTAGCACCAGCTAACACTGGTAACATCTGTGTTAATGCACCAAACATTACAAAGCTAAAAAATCCAATAGTAATAGTATGTGTAATAACAATAGAATCTATCGAATATCGACTCATTAATGATGCTGTATCACTAAAAAGCATTAAAATTCCTGCTAATATACCAAAAATAGGAGCAGTTAAAAAAAAGCGTAATGGTACTATTATAGGTGGTGCTTGATCTGTTGATAATCCTGAAAAATTCACGATATATTCCTCTATTGAATAATCAAAGAGTCCATCATAGCTACAATACGTTGAGATTCAGCACTCAGATGTTGTTGTGCCATAGGATAAAGCATCTGCTCCTCTTTCATATTATGTTGCTGTAAAAGAATCATCAATGTTTCCGTTAAACCAAAAAACTTATTTTTATCATCTGCTTCTATTGCATCAAGAAGCTGTGCCATTAAACCTCTTATCTGAGTATGTTCCTGTCTCATCATAGCTGTTGGCCCTTGAGTCATTCCTGTTTTTGTTTCAAACTCAACAAACATTACTCTCTCTTCCATCTGAAAATGTTTCTCTGTTTCTTGAATAAACTCTTGAGTAATAGATTTTGCATCTGATAAAGAGTTGTTTGCTCTATTTTCCATCTCTGCAAATATCTCATCACATCTTCTATGATCTGCTGATAAAAAATCTTTAATTGTTACCATAATTTTGTACCTTTTTATTGATATTTTTTTGTATTATATCAAAAGGAGTGATTAAATTTCATTCTCTTTTAAATTTTAACAGATAATTAACTATAATATCGATACAAAAAATATAATTGGATATATATATGAAAAATAAAAAATTTATCACATTAGGTTTTGTTTCAGTGGCTGTAAGTATGTCACTTTTTCTCTCATCAAGTTTAATAGCTAAAGATGAGATTAAACAGAACTCTCATAGTGAAGTAACAAGACTTGAAGCACTAGCTAAATTTACAAAAGTAATAAGTATTGTTGAGCATTACAATGTTGATGATATAACAATAGAAGAGATTATGAACAAAGCCTTAAAAGGTTTAATGAGTAATCTTGATGCTCACTCAAATTTTCTAACTCAAAAAGATTATAAAAAGCTCAAAGTGCAAACAGATGGTGAGTTTGGTGGACTAGGTATCACTGTTGGAGTAAGAGATGGAGCATTAACTGTTATTGCTCCTATTGAAGGAACACCTGCTGATAAAGCTGGTTTAAAATCTGAAGATATTATACTTAAAATTGATGGAGAGTCTACTATCGGTATGAGTATTGATGAAGCTGTTTCTAAAATGAGAGGTACAGTAGACACTCCTATCGATATAGTTGTTGTAAGAAAAGATGAAGCAAGACCATTAGATATTCATATAGTTAGAGGAATTATAACAATAGATTCTGTTTATACAAAACATATTGATAATGATATACTCTATGTAAGAGTCACAAGCTTTGATAAAAAAGTAGCAAGAGAAGTAACAAAAGCGATAGAAGAGAATAAAAAAGAGATGAAGGGTATAATACTCGATCTAAGAAATAATCCGGGTGGACTTTTAGATCAAGCTGTAAAACTCGTTGATATGTTTGTAGACTCTGGTGATATAGTATCTCAAAAAGGTCGAACTAAAAGTGATGAAAAAGTTTATACTGCATCTAAAGAAACAACTGTTACTGAAGTTCCTTTAGTAGTTCTTGTTAATGGAGGAAGTGCTAGTGCTAGTGAGATTGTAAGTGGTTCACTTCAAGATCATAAACGAGCAGTTATTTTAGGTGAAAAAACATTTGGAAAAGGAAGTGTTCAAGTTGTCCTTCCAATCACACAAACAGAAGCTATAAAACTAACAATAGCAAGATACTATCTTCCAAGTGGAAGAACTATTCAAGCAGTTGGTGTTGAACCAGATATAAATGTTGTTCCAGGGGAAGTAAAGACCCGAGATAACAGTTTTTCCATTAAAGAAGCTGACCTAAAAAAACATCTTGAGAAAGAGTTAGAAAAAGTTGATGGAAAAAAAGTGCATAAAGAAGATAAAAAAGAAGATAAAAAAGATATAATTACACCAGAGATGATGAATAAAGATATTCAACTAAAAGAAGCCGTAGATATTATCAAAGCTTTAGTAATAACAAAAGGATAGATATACAATGGAAAAAAAAGAGCTATTATACGAAGGAAAAGCAAAACGATTGTTTTTAACAGATGATGAAAATCTTGTAATTTCAGAGTTTAAAGATGATTTGACTGCATTTAATGGTGAAAAGAAATCAAGTGAATCTGGAAAAGGTGCATTAAACAATAAGATCTCTACTGAACTTTTTAAACTTTTAGAAGAGAATGGTATTCCAACTCATTTTGTAAAAATGATAGATGATAACCATATGCTTCATACTAAAGTTGATGTTATTCTAATAGAAGTAATTGTAAGAAATATTGCAACTGGTTCTTTAACTCGTAATTTAGGAATTAAAGATGGAACAGTTCTTCCTTTCACTTTAGTTGAGTTTGATTATAAAAATGATGATTTAGGTGATCCAAAACTTAATGATCAACATGCTCTTATTTTAGGTCTTGTAGATCATCAAGATGAGTTAGATAAACTTCGTCGTATGGCTAGACAGATTAATGATATTTTACATCCTTACTTCTTAGAAAAAGGTCTTAATCTTGTAGACTTTAAATTAGAGTTTGGAAAAGACTCAAGTGGAAATATCATCTTAGTTGATGAAATCTCTCCAGATAATTGCCGTTTTTGGGATGTAAATAGTGGTGAAAAGATGGATAAAGATAGATTCCGTGAGGGTTTAGGTGGATTAAAAGTCGCTTATGAACAAGTATTAAATAGAATATTAGGATAATTAAAATGATAACAGCAATAGTAAACATATCTTTAAAAGCAGGTGTATTAGATTCTCAAGGAAAAGCAGTTCATCACGCATTGGACTCTCTTCATTTCAATAATGTAGATGATGTACGTGTAGGAAAACAAGTAGTATTAAAACTAAATACTGATGATAAAGAGCAAGCTATGAAAGATACACAAAAAATGTGTGAAGAGATCTTAGCAAATACTGTAATCGAAGACTACGAGATAGAGCTAGTATAATGAAAGTATCTATACTTCAATTTCCAGGAACTAACTGTGAATATGATACTGTTCATGCGTTTGAAAAATTGGGTGCAGAAACAGAGATAATATGGCACAAAGCTGAGTCTCTTCCAGAGGGTACTGATCTTATCGTTGTTGCTGGTGGATTCTCTTATGGTGATTATTTAAGAAGTGGTGCTATCGCTAAATTTTCTCCTGTTATGAAAGCTGTTACAGAATATGCAAATAATGGTGGAAAAGTTTTAGGTATTTGTAACGGTTTTCAAGTTTTAACAGAAGCTGGTCTTTTACCGGGTGCTTTAAAACGTAATGATAATTTACACTTTATATCTAAACATCATACTCTAAAAGTTGAAAATAATGATAATATCTTCTTAGAAAAATTAAATAATGGTGATGTTGTAAATATTCCTATCGCTCATCATGATGGCAATTATTATATAGATGATGCTGGATTAGAAGAGTTAAAAAACAATAATCAAATTTTACTTACATATTCAGATGAAAATGGAAATATTAAAAACCCAAATGGAAGTGTAGATTCTATTGCTGGTGTTTGTAATAAAAATAAAAATGTATTTGGTCTAATGCCTCATCCAGAAAGAGCGATGGAAGCTATTCTTGGTTCAGATGATGGTGTAAAAATGCTAGAAGGCTTTTTAGCATCGTGATAAAATTACTTTTACTTACGTTCCTTCTTTTTACATCTGCTTTTGCAGATAAAGTCCTTTATATGAGTTATAAAGATCTCCCTAAAAGAGTAGTAAAAGGTGAAATCTTCTCTGTTACGATAAAAACTTTATCGACAGTAGAAGATTTCGATGATATTACTTATAAATTTTCAAATCATAATGGTTTAAAAGTTTTAAATCAAACTCCGCAAAGAGAATTTATAGGTAAATATCTTCTTGATAAATTTTATTTTTTAACTACTAAAAATTATGCAAGAATTCCAGATGTAACAGCATCTATTGAAGCTAAAAAACAGTATGACTCCTCTTTTATTCGAGGAAAAAAACTAAATGTTATAGCACTCAACCCACAAGAGAATTTTTCAAATATTATCGCAAACTCTTTTGATTTAGTAAACTATAAAACAACCTCTTTTGATAATAAATATAATATCGTTGTATTTCTTGCCAAGGCACAAAATGCAGATATTAGTAAACTTCATTTTAAAAATGTTTTTAAACAAGGTGTTGAATCGAGTAAACTCTCCTATTTAGATTCTAAAGTAACTTATTTTATTATCATAGATAAAAAACTAGAATATTTCTCATTTTCATATTTTAATCTATTAACAAATAAATTTACTATTATCACTATTCCTATTGTTCTTGATGATGATAGTGTTACAACTCAAAGTGATCTTAAACCACAAGATCAATCTCATAATAAAATAAAAGCTCTTATCGCATCCATTATTGCACTTATCTTAATTATTTTTATTATTATAAAAAAGAGATATATTTATACTGTTCTTATTATCATACCATTTGGATATATTATATATGTAATGATACCATCAAAAGAGATCTGTATAAAAAAAGGATCACCTATCTATCTTCTTCCTGTTAAAAATGGAACAATTTTTGAAACAACTTCAAGTAGATATAAACTCCTACAAGAGGGAAAAGTTAAAAATTTTATAAAAGTAAAACTTTATAATAATAAAATTGGTTGGGTGAGAAATGAAGATACTTGCACACATTAATTGGTTTTTTTCAACACTAATTATATTTACATCATTAGTTTTAATGATTATACTTTACCCAATAGTACGTAGACCCTATGCTAGAAAAATATCCGCATGGTTTGTTCGATATGGTATATTCTTTTCAACAGAAGTAAAAGGAAAAGAGGATCCCTCTGTTCAGATGTATCTCATCAACCATCAGAGTGATTTAGATATAGGTATTATGGAAACTATCTCAAAAAAAGATCTCTCTTGGGTTGCAAAAAAAGAGCTTTTTGATGTACCATTTTTTGGTTTAGCGATGAGTATGCCAGAAGATATTCCAATAGAGCGACAAAGTAAAAACTCCCTATTACGATTACTAAAAAATGCAAAAGATAGATTAAATAAAGGAAGAGTTATCACCATGTTTCCAGAGGGAACTCGCTCTACAAATTCAAAAATGCTACCATTTAAAAATGGTGCTAAAGTTGTTGCAGACAAATATCAATTAAAAGTTCAACCTGTTGTACTTATTCAAACTGCAAAATATTATAATATAAAAAAGATGTATTACTCTCCTGGAAAAATTACAGTTATTTTTATGGACTCCTTTATAGCAGATAAAAATAATAAAGAGTGGTTAAAAGAGTTAAGATTAAAAATGCAAAAGGTGTACGATGATGAGTTGGCAAACGATCCTAGCCATAGGTAGTGGCGGTTTTATTGGAGCTATTTTAAGAGCTTATTTAAACGGTTTAATTTCACATAAACTTCCACATGATCTTCCTTTTGGAACATTAGGTGTAAATTTAATAGGTAGTTTTATAATGGGTGTATTGATCGCTTATTTTATGTATACCACCCTATTCTCTGTTCATATAAAATCTTTCTTATCAACAGGTATTTTAGGTGCTTTAACTACATATTCAACTTTTG
>Ga0256826_1001526_pt1 | contig 14373 bp, 10 predicted proteins | sample CV79metaG_FD_185975 | JGI IMG/M metagenome (GOLD analysis project Ga0256826, IMG submission 185975) | Hydrothermal vent microbial communities from East Pacific Rise, Pacific Ocean - CV79 | ecosystem: Environmental > Aquatic > Marine > Hydrothermal vents | place: Pacific Ocean: East Pacific Rise...
TTCTGATACATATACAGCCAATGCTGATGAAGATAAAGAAGGAGAATACAAATGTGTTGTATCTGGAGCTTGTGGTGAAGAAGAATCAGAGGTTGCAGACTTAACTGTAAATCCTAATACGAAATTTACAACACAACCTGTAGATTATACTACTTGTGAAGGAGGAACCGCTCACTTCGAAGCTGATGGAGAAGCTACAGAGCCTATCACATTCCAATGGTATAAAAATGATGTTGAAATTGATGGTGCTACCGATCCTGAACTTAATTTATCTGATGTATCAGCAGATGATGATGGTGCAAAATATAAATTAGTTGTTAAAGGAGCTTGTGGTGAAGAAAAAACTTCTGACGAAGCAACTTTAACCGTTAACGTTGCTCCAACAGTTACTGTTCAACCTGATGATGTTGAAGTTTGTGAAGGAGAAAGTGCAACATTCTCTATTGAAGCTACAGGAACAGCTACTTTAACTTACCAATGGCTAAAAGATGGCGATGATATTGATGGAGCAACAAATTCGTCTTATACCATCGACGAAACAACTCTTGATGATGATGCAGATTATAGCTGTGTTGTAAGTAATGACTGTGGTGATACTGAAAGTATTTCTGCTCAGCTTATAATAAACGATAAACCTTCTGTTGACGCAGGTGATGACCAATCTATTACAAGTGGAGATGTTGCTGCCTTAAATGCAACAGTTAGTGGAGCTGAAACCCTTTCTTACGAATGGACTCCTGCTGATAAAATAGATGGAGATAATGAGTCTGAAGATGCAACAACAGTAGCATTAACAGAAACTACTACTTTTACATTAAGCGTAACTGATGGTAATGGATGTAGTAATTCAGACATTACCAAAGTAACTGTAACTGGAGGCGAATTAACTGTAGATCCTCAAGCAAATAAAACAACTATTTGTGCAGGAGAATCCGTTGATTTAACTTCTAATGCTGGTGGAGGTTCTGGTAATTATTCTTATGATTGGAGTAAAGATGGTTCAACAGTTAGTACAAGTGAAAATGTAACTGTTTCTCCTACCGAAACTACCACATACACTATCAAGGTAACAGATACTAATAACGGTGATAATGTAAGTGCAGAAATTACCATTACTGTAAATCCTTTACCAACAGTAACTGCTAATGCCGATCCTGGCACAGATATTTGTGATGGTACTGAATTGACTCTAACAGGCGAAGGTGCAGATACATATACTTGGGATAATAACGTAACTGATGGCGAAGCTTTTACTCCAAATGTAGGAACTGTTACTTACAATGTTGTAGGTAAAGACGGTAATGGTTGTGAAAATACAGCAAGTATTGACATAACTGTAAATGAAATCCCAACACTAACTATTTCTACTGATAACGCAAGTTGTGGTAATGCCGACGGAGCGGCTTATGTCGATGCCGATGGTGGAAGTGGAGATTATGATTATATGTGGGATGCTAATGCCGACAATCAGGATACTCCTGAAGCTGATGATTTAGCCAGAGGTACTTATTATGTTACTGTAGACGACGGACACTGTACTGTTGTTGGAGAAGCTGTTGTTGAAGAAGACGGAGCTCCTATAGTTACACTTAGTGCTGACAAAACTACAATCTGCGAAGGTGAGGAAATTGAATTAACTGCTGGTGGTGCCGATTCATTTGATTGGACAGGCGAAGGCTTAGATGCTACAGAAGGTAATATTGTTCATGGTACACCAACTTCTACAGGTGATGTCATTTACAAAGTTGTAGGATCTAAAGATAACGGTTGTTCAGATGAAGCAGAGATTACAATTACTGTAAATCCTCTACCAACTGCTGATTTTTCTTTCTCTCAAGATGGAGCAAATGTTGACTTCACTAATTCATCAACCGATGCCGATTCTTATTCTTGGGACTTTGGCGATGGTGTAGGAACATCTTCTGACGACTCTCCTTCATATGAGTATACAGAAAATGGAGAATATACTGTTATTCTTACCGCATCTAATACTTGTGGTGATACAAAAGCTCAAGAGGTTATTAATATTACAACTATTGGAATTGATATGGTTATGGGAGAAGACATTCAAGTTTATCCTAATCCAACTTCTGATATCATTAATATTAACTTACCAATTAAGAATGTAACAATTCAGTTAGTTAGTTTAGATGGTAGAGTTATTAGCACTACAAATTCTAAAGATGCAGATTCTGTACAGTTATCTGTTACCGATTTAGCTGAAGGAATTTACAATCTTGTTTTAACTAATGATGATACTCGAATAGTCGTTAAAATTGTTAAGAAATAATAAACGATTTTGAATTATAAAATTAGAGCTTGGTCTTATTGGCCAAGCTCTTTTTATTTAAACTAAAATTCCAGCTAACACACTTCAATTCCAAGAATAATATTTATTCCTTTCTTGCATCATTACAAAAATGTAAAAGACATTTGTAGAAATCTCTTGCTATTTGCTTAAGAGTCCTTCATTTGTTGAATAACGTTTTAAATAAAAACCTTCACACATTCCTGTGCAAAGGCCTTTCTCTTTATACCCAATCGTTTTTAGAAACCACGATTAGTTACCGCTTTAGTCTGATCAAAATCTAATACAACTTCCCCCTCTAAATATCCCCTATTTAAGATTTATTTCGAAACTTATAAATTCTCCAATGTAAATTTAGTTAGCTTATTGAATAAGTGCAAACGAGTATTTCCTCCATAAATACCATGATTCTTATTTGGATAAATAAACTGCTGATAATCAAAATCTTCTTCTATTAGCAATTTAGACAATTCCATCGTATTTTGTAAATGAACATTATCATCGGCAGAGCCATGAATCAATAAAAACTTTCCCTTTAGTTGCTTAACCAAAGCTAAATTTGTTGGAGAATTAGCATCGTAACCTGCAGGATTATCTTTTGGCAAACCTAAATAGCGTTCACTATAAACCGAGTCGTAATATCTCCAATTGGTCACAGGGGCAACAGCTATTGCCATTTTAAATAGCTCTGGATATTTCTCTAAACATAAAGTAGACATATACCCTCCATAGCTCCATCCTTGAATCCCTATTCTCGAATTATCGACAAATTTTAAGGTTTGTAAATATTTTGCAGCATCGGCTTGATCTTTCGATTCTAACTTTCCCATCTGTCCATAAGTCGCTCTACGAAACTGATAACCACGACCATCTGTACCTCTATTATCAACCGAAAAAACAATATAACCTTTCTGAGATAGATGATTATACCATAAGGCATTATAATCCCACTGATTCATGACCATTTGTTGACCTGGACCTCCGTAAACAACCATATATACAGGATACTTTTTGGTGCTATCAAAATCTACGGGTTTAATTATCCAAGCATTTAAATTTATACCTTCCGAATTTTTTATTTTCAAGAATTCTTTATTCGACCAATTATATTTGGTAAGTAATGAAAACATTTGATTATTATTTCGGAGCTCTCGAATAAGTTTTCCTGAGCCATTGTGTAAACTAACAATATAAGGTGTTTTCGCATCCGACCAAGTGTTAATATAATATTTGAACCCTTTGCTAAATTCAGCCCTATTAACGCCATTCTTTTGACTTAATTGTTTTTTAGAACTACCATCCAATTTAATTTCGTAAAGCATTCGCTCTGTGGGTGAATTTTCGGTTGAGATGTAATACAATTTTTGATTTTTCGAATTAAATCCTTTAAAATCGATAACTTCCCACTCCCCTTTTGTTATTTGACGAATTTCTTTCCCACTCATATCATACAGGTATAAATGATTATAACCTGATTTTTCATTACTGAAAATGAAATATTTTCCATCATCGGTAAAGGTTAAATTATCGTAAATCTCAATATACGTATCATTTTTATCGGAATAAATAACTTTTGACTGTCCCGTTGTAGCATCTGTGAAAAGAATTTCTAAATGATTTTGTAACCGATTTAATCGCTGAACGCTCAAAGTATTAGGCTCTTTTGTCCATTGTATTCGCGGAATATATTCGTAATCATTTCCTAAGTCTGCCGTTTTTGTAGTCTTTAAGTTTAGATTATAAATTAAAACACTAACTTTTGAATTCTCTTCTCCCGCTTTAGGATATTTAAACGTGTATTGTTGAGGATATAAATCATTATATATACTCATATTATACTCTTTAACTTTACTTTCATCGAATCTCATAAAAGCAATATTCTCACTATTTGGTGACCATTCAAAAGCCTTTGAAAAAGAAAATTCTTCCTCATATACCCAATCTGGAGCTCCATTAATAATTTTATTTTTCTCGCCATCGGAAGTAATCGCTACTTCTTTCTGTGTTTTTAGATCAATATAATAAAGGTTATTATCTCTTACAAAGGCTATTTTCTGACCATCAGGAGAAAAACTCATTAACTGCTGTTTCCCTTTTTCAGAAAGATTAGTAAGCGTTTTTGTCTTTATATCGAACAAATAAAATTTAGCTCGAAAAGAATGACGATAAATTGGCTCTGTTTCGGCACTAAATAAAATTTTAGTTTCATCCTTATTAAAAAAATAATCGTCGATACTAAAAGCTTTTGTATCGGGGACTTGAGTAAATGCAAAAATATCTTTTACCCACTTTCCATTTTTATATTTAAACTGTTTTATCTTATTATTTTCTAAGGTCGTATAATGCTCTCCATCGTTCATCGAACGAATACCATAAACCGTTCTTGGGTAAAATGAATAACGCTGCCAAATATCTTCGATAGTGTAATCTGGTTTTTGATTTTGTGAAAAAACATTAGTACTTGCTATAAATACTGCAAGAATAGTAATAAATATGAATCTCATAATTAAAAAATTAGTACAACAATCTCACAAAGATAAATTATCCCTTCTATATTAAAAAGAGGAATCCTATTTTCCTCCTATTTCAAACTATATTAATATTGGGAATGAATAATTCATTTAGATTGATAATTATTTAATCAGAAATGTTTATTTTAGTGCCAAATATTTAGCTATGTATACTATCCAAGTAAAAGATAAATCGTTCGAAGTAGAATTAAATTCTACCGACTCAAAACAAGGCTTTGTCAATGGTAAAGCTTTTAAGTTAGACATTAATAAATCGGGCAACGAGCAGCATGTTTTATACAATAATCGTTCTTACAAAATTGAATTAGTTCAACTTTCTGACAACAAACAAGACCTTGTTCTTAAAATTAATAATGACAAACTAACGGTTAAAGTTTCTGACGAATTAGATTTATTACTTAAAAAATTAGGAATGGATAATTTGTCTTCCCAAAAATTAAATGATATTAAAGCTCCGATGCCAGGAATGGTTCTTAAAATTTTAGTAGAAGCTGGACAGGAAGTGCAAGAAGGAGATACTGTATTAGTTTTGGAAGCCATGAAGATGGAAAATAATATTAAAGCTCCTGCTACTAAGATTGTCAAAGAAGTACTTTGCGAAGCCTCAAAAGCCGTTGAAAAAAATGACGTTTTAATCGTTTTTGAATAATCGTTACTATCTATAACTTTTTGTAGGTTCTAAATTTCCAACAAAAAGAATTTCGATTTAGTAACAAAACAAAGACTATAATCGTCGCAGAGCATAATATGTAAAAATTAAAGATTAAACTCTAAAAAATCTATTTATGCGATATATTACAATTATTTTAATATTTCTAACAGGTTGGTTAAATGCCCAAGAAAAATGGAGTTTAGAAAACTGTATTAATTATGCTTTGAATAATAATATTCAAATTAAGCAACAAGAATTAAACACCGAAATTCAAAATAATCAAGTTAAGCAATCTAAAATAGGTTTGGCTCCCAGCTTAAATGGTTCATTAAGCCGTAATTTTTCTTATGGACGAACTGTTGACCCTTACACAAACAACTTTACCGAAGAAAAAACAATTAACGACAACTACTCTATTAATAGTCAAGTGGTCTTATTTAAAGGCTTTCAGAAACTAAATACAATTAAACGAAATCAATTAAACTTAAAAGCAAGTTTAGCAGATTTAGAAAAGTTTAAAAACGATATTGTTTTAAATATCTCATCGGCATATCTTACCGTTTTATTCAATTTAGAACTTTTAGAAACGGCTCAAGACCAATTAAAAATAACCAAACAGCAAGAATCTCGAACACAGAAACTCGTAAATGCAGGAAGTTTGGCAAAAGGTGATTTACTCGAAATCCAAGCTCAGAAAGCTAATGAAGAATTACAGATTGTTAATTCTGAAAATCAATTAGCTATTTCTTTGCTTAACTTAAAACAAATGTTAGAGTTAGACACCTTAGATAATTTCAACATTATTCGTCCAAATGTTCAAATCGAGCAAGTTAATATGCCACTAAATATTGACGAAGTTTTTGAATATGCAAGTACCAATCTCCCACAAGTATTAAGTGCTCAATACCGCTTACAGCTTTATCAAAAAGATTTGTCTATTGCCAAAGGAGGCAGAAGTCCACAATTAACTTTTGGGATTGGTTTAAATTCGGGATATTCCGATGCTCGAAAAGAAATCGATAATTATTCTATCTCACACCAAGCAAATCAAGGCTATGCTGTAGATGCCAGTGGAAATAAACTTCCTACTTATGTATTAACCCCACAATATACTTATCGAACAAAATCTTTCAACGACCAAATAAACGACAATATGAGTTCTTATGCGGTTTTTACCTTAAACCTTCCTATTTTCAATGGTTGGCAAGTCAATACAAATATCAGCAATAGTAAAATAAATGTTCTAAATGCCAAATATGCTTTAGATTTGGAAAAGAAAAATTTATACAAAGAGATTCAACAAAAATATCTTGACGCCTTAGCCTCGAAAAAGAAATATATAGCCACAAAAAGCTCTTTAAAATCAACACAAGAATTCTTCATTTATACTAAGAAGAAATTTGATGTTGGAATGGTTAATACTTTAGATTATAATTTAGCTAAAAACAAAGTTACCAAAGCTAAATCCGATTTACTTCAAGCCAAATATGAATATATTTTTGCTGTAAAGATTTTAGATTTCTATCAAGGTAAAGCAGTTACTTTATAGGTAAAGTATTAATTATGAATAAAAAATATATCATTGGATTTTTAATTCTTGGAGTCGTTATTTTAGCAGTCGTTTTATCCCTAAAAAGTCGGCAACAAAAAGCTTATAAAGTTACCGTAGAACATCCTCAGAAAAGAAATATAACCGAAGTTATAACTGCAAATGGGAAAATACAACCCGAAAAAGAAGTTAAAATATCTGCTGATGTTTCTGGCGAAATTATAGAACTAAACGTAAAGGAAGGCGATAAAGTAAAAATAGGTCAAGTTCTCTTAAAAATTAAACCCGAAATTTATATCTCTCAAATAGAGCGTATCGAGGCCTCTCTAAACTCATCGAAATCGCAAATGCTACAGTCCGAAGCACAATTCTTGGACAAACAAAATCAATTTAATCGCCAAAAAAGACTCTGGGAAGAACAAGCTATTTCTAAATTGGAATACGAACAAGCCGAAACCAATCTGAAAGTAGCCAAAGCCACTTACGAAGCCTCTAAATACTCCGTACTAAGTGCCGAAGCCTCTTTAAAGGAAGCCCGTGAAAATCTCCGAAAAACGACCATCTACTCACCGATGACAGGAACCGTTTCTATGCTAAATGTCGAAAAAGGAGAACGTGTAGTTGGAACCATGCAAATGACTGGAACAGAAATTATGCGAATTGCCAATCTTAACCGAATGGAAGTAAAAGTTGATGTTAATGAAAATGATATTATTAGCGTAAAAACTAATGATACAGCATATATAGAGGTCGATGCTTATCTCGACAGAAAATTCAAAGGGCTGGTTACCGAAATTGCTAATTCAGCTAATACAACAGGAACTTCGGTAGATCAAGTTACCAATTTTGAGGTTAAAATATTAATTCTTGAATCTTCGTACATCGATTTATTAGATACAATCAATAACAATCACTATCCTTTTCGCCCTGGAATGTCGGCAAGTGTAGACATTAGGACTAAGACCTTAAAAAACGTACTTAGTCTACCAATCGAAGCCGTTACCATAAAATCGGATAGCTTAAATCCTGACGATTTAAACGAAATTGTTTACATCTATAAAAATGGACTTGCAAAACAGCAAAAAGTAAATACAGGCATCCAAAACAATCAGTTTATTACCATTACAAAAGGACTTAGTTTGAACGACGAAGTTGTCGTTGCCCCTTATGCCACCATCAATAAGAAATTGAAAGATGGTTCCGAAATCGAAAAAGAATAATTATTAGATTTCTCTATCTAAATAGGCTATTGTTTTTTTATAATAATGTTGTAACTTAGTTTTTTTTAAACATTTACAAATGAATCATCGTCTTTTACACATTCGCCCAGCTTTACTTCTGATAGGCTTTTTTATCATTCTTAAATCTATCTCAGCCTCCGACCTAAGAGCTTATTTATATATTGCACAATTCAAATCGCCAACTAACGAGCCTTATATCGAAAGCTATCTAAATATTATCGGGAATACCGTAAAATTTAAGGCAGACTCCAACGGAACTTACCGTTCTAAAATTCAAGTTTTGTTACTTTTTAAGCAAGACGGAAAAATAATAACATTCGAAAAATACACACTTTCGAGTCCCTCAATTAAAGACAGTTTATCTCCTCGCCCCAATTATTTGGACGTACAACGCATCCCCATTAAGCGAGGTATTTATAATCTTGAAATTACCATTTCCGATTTATACGATTCTACCAATGTCTTTAATTATAAAAATATTATCACAATCGACAATAGCAACAAAGAGATTCAATTCTCAGATATAGAGATAATTGACTATTACAAAACCAGTTCGGAAGAAAATATTTTAAGCAAAAATGGTTTAGATTTATATCCTTATGTTTCTTCGTTCTTTTCCAAGCCCCAAGATACCCTTATGTTTTATGCAGAGCTTTATAACCGTACTAAGCCCGAAGATTTTATCTTACAATATTATATAGAAGACTTATCCAATCATCAAATCTTACCCTCATTTTTTCGTACTCAAAGAATAACATCTAAAACTGTAAAGCCTATTTTATCCTCATTTAATATCACTCCATTACCAACAGGAAACTACAATTTAGTCTTAAAATTAAAAAATAAGGAAAACAAAGAAGTCTGTAAAAAAGATTTCTTTTTTCAACGATATAATTCTCAAATAAAAGGGACTTCTGATACCTTATACTTAGAAAGTGTAGGTTTAGCAGAGTTAAAAAATATTACCGATATTGAAATAATGAGAGATCATATTAAGTCGCTTATCCCAATATTAAACCAGCGAGAATTATATAAAGCAAATAATGTTCTGAAAAATGAGGATATCGATTTATTAAAAAACTTTTTTAATTCTTATTGGAAGTCCGTTAGTCAGAATCCTGAACAAGCATGGCGTATTTATAAGGAGAATGTTCAATTGGTAAATCGCTCGTACAGTTCTCAGATAAAAAAAGGATACGAAACAGATAGAGGTCGTGTGTATCTAAAATATGGAACTCCAAGCGGAATTACCACAAGCAACCACGAACCATCGAGCTATCCTTACGAAATATGGCAATACTTCGAGGTCAATGGCGAAACCAACCGTCATTTTATTTTTTATAATCCCGATATTGCAGGCGAAGACTATCAATTGCTTCACTCCGATGTTAGAGGCGAATTAAGCAATCCATATTGGCAAAAAGATTTAACAAAAAGAAATAGCACCCGAGCCAATAATTGGGACGAAACCGAAGGTCAAAAACAATATGGAAATCGTTCTTTAGATTTATATAATCGTTAGCAAGAAGTTAGGACTAATTAAATGAAAACAATATTTACATTCATTTTTACTACCATAATAATTACTCTCTCTGCACAAGAAAGCATAATGAGTGAATTAAAAAAACTTTTTTATTCATTACCTATTGATTCAAATGTTGAGAATATTATTGAGGCTGCTAAACAAGTAGAGCAACTTGCCGAAATTGATTACGAATCTGAACCTTTTGAGCCCTATTTTCAAGGAACTTTCACCACCAATAATTATTTCCAGATTAAACCTATATCAGGAAATATGGAAATATTCATTAGTAATTATGGCTTAGCTGGACAATATGTTGATAGTCTCCAAGTAATATACTTGTCTTTGTATTTTGGAAATAAATTAACTAAGGAAATACTAAACGAATACAAACGCTTAATAACTATTTTTGAAAACCTAACTACAAAAATCACTCAACATGAGTATTATGCGGACTCTGGGAAAATTGGATATGGAAAAAATTTTTATTTAAATAAAGAAGATGAACTCCCCATCATAGCTATTAAAATTGGGCTCGGAAGCTGTACCTCTGATATAAAGTCAATAACGATTTCTTATTATAAAAAACTAAGTTTAACAAAAACTATACGAAATTCAGTTAAAGGTAGTAACTAAGAGTTCTAAACTTCTCAAAAAAACCTCTAATGTTTAAAAAATTGCAAGGCTCTTAAACTCACAATAAAAACATTCTGATAATAAAATTTTATAATCTCTTTGTAAGAATAACCTTGCCTATCCATTTCCATAGCACCTTCTTGCGACAAACCCACTCCATGACCATATCCTCGACCATTAAGAATAATATTACCATTCCGATAGTCTACTGAAAAATAACTCGATCGTAGTTTAAAAGCAGAACGTATTTGAGTATAAGAAACGGAATCTTTCTTAAAAACATAATACTTCTTACGTTTATGAATATGATTGATAAAATCCTCTCCCTTAACCGAAGACGAGAAATGAAATCCCTTTCGTCTCAAATAAGATAACCAATTATTGTACGGAATAGTTTTACTCCACGAATAATGTTTTCCTCCGACACTAAACGTATCGGGAATAGAAATCAAATAACTTCTCGATTGTTGCCAAATATCTTCGGAAGCCGATGTTTGACCACCGCTATTCGAATAAAAAGCAGCTGTAATTAAGCTTAAAGAAGTATCAACAATAACCAATCCCTTAGTTACACTGGTCGCCTCCACAATCAAATCACTTCGTTTGGCCCTACTCTTATAAGCCTGACAATGTACATCGTCGCATAGATTAAAGCCATCATTCTCATGTCTATGGAAATTTTCTAAAGCATAAGTCCGACAAAGAATAGCTTGAGTTTTGTAGTACTCTTTTCCTGCTCTTATTCCACCTTCACTCTCTACCACTCCCGCAATATAATTTTCCAGATTAACAACATTAATCATTTTAATCTTACGATTGGCCACTTCTAAAATCAAATTATCTTCGTATTCTCTGGCTCGTAATTTTGGTTTCTCAGCCTTTATCCGAATAGTATTAAACGACTGAATACCCTCGAAACGAATACTTTCGAATAAGCCAACTATCCCTTTAGCGTTTTTTACTTGAAGTTTCTGATTAATCAATGTAATGTACAAAATAGACCGAGAGGTTAAGTGTAGCTTAACAGCACCATCCGCAATCATTGTATATTGCCCATAAACAGGCGAAACAAGAACCGATTTAAGATTATATTTATGATATAAGCCTATCTTGATATCCTGAGAAAAACTTCCCAACATCAAACCAAAAGACAATATGATACTTAATATTATTTTCAAAACTATTTTAATTTTTCTACCATCACTTGAGCTATGCGTTCCGATGCACCTGAACCCTCCAGAATATCCTCTAAAGCCTGATACGATTTTTCTAATTGCTTTCTATGAATAGGATTTAATATTTTATCTAATTCAATTTTTAAATTCTGACTTGTCAAATCATTCTGAATCAGTTCGCTTACAACTTCTTTATCTAAAATCAGATTCACTAAAGAAATATATTTGACATTAATAATTCGTCTGGCAATCTGATAAGAAGCCGCATTACCTTTATAACAAACAACTTGAGGAACTTTAAACAAAGCGGTTTCTAAAGTTGCAGTTCCCGATGTTATTAGTCCCGCATAAGCATAAGATAGTAAATCGTAAGTTTTATTAACCACAAATTTAACATCTTTCCCTCTCGCTATTTCTTGTACAAGTTCTAAGTCTAAAGTTGGAGCTACAGAAACCACAAACTGATAATCTGGATAATCTGCAACCAAACTTAACATAATCGGCAACTTTATTTTTATTTCCTGAACTCTACTCCCCGGCAAAAGAGCAATAATTGGTCTATCATCCAAATCATAAGTCGATTTAAAAACCGCTTCACTTGGTTTATTTCCTTTGTTATACTGCTCTATTTCATCCAAAAGAGGATGACCAAAATAATTAACTTTATAATTATGTTTTTGATAAAAAGCTTCCTCAAATGGTAAAATAACAAACATCTCATCAACAAAAGCCTTTATTTTCTTTACCCTATTTTCTTTCCATGCCCAAACCGTTGGCGAGATATAATAAAATACTTTTATATTTTGTTTCTTTACGAACTCTGCTATTCTAAGATTAAAACCAGGATAATCTATCATTATCACCACATCGGGACGATAATCTGAAATCTGAGCCTTACAAAGTTTAATATTCTTAAAAATCGTACCAATATTCTTCAAGACTTCCGATAAACCCATAAAAGCAAGTTCTTTGATATGCTTCAACGGTTGCTTTCCTATCACCTCTTCCATCAAATCGCCACCCCAATATCGAAACTCTGCCTGAGGATCGAATCGTTTAATTTGTTTTACTAAATTAGCACCATGCAAATCGCCAGAAGCCTCCCCTGAAAGAATAAAATATTTCATTTACATAAATTTAAGGACATAAACAATGATAACCATCAGGACAGTAGCCGTCATAACACCTTTAAGTGTTTTGTAATTATTCTTCCACATAAATAAAAAAAACAATCCCAAATTAGGAATTGCACAAAGACTAAGCAAAGCCGATAAACTCGAGCTTTGTTGAAAGCGTGATAAAAATTCACTAAAAGTTAAATAGCGATTGGCTTCGATATTAATAAAAATTAATGTCAAAATTGGAATAATTATTCCTAAAGCTAATCCCAAAGGGAAATTATTAACTACCGTTTTGGGCTTATGTCCTTCCAAGTAATCTGTCATAATTTCCAAGTTTTTATATTGTCCAATTCTGTATATGAAGTTGCATCTATTTTGGTAGGAACAATTGCTATATAATCATGAGCTAAAGCCCACTCATCGGTATCTTCCGCATCTGGCTCGAAATTCTTAAAAGCCCCTGTTAACCAATAGTATGTTCCTCCATGAGGATCTGTTCTCGATTCGTACTCCTCTTTCCACACCCCTTTAGTTTGCCGACAAATTTTAAACCCTTTTACCTTATCAATTGCTATATCTGGGAAATTTATATTTAAAAATGTTTGATCTGCTATCCTTTTTTCCAAAGCTTGTTCTATAATTTGTGGTAGATAATGAGCAACTGTAGAAAAATCGGCATCCTTATCGTGATTGAGTAACGAAAAACCAAGCGAAGGAATTTGATTTAAACAACCTTCACGAGCCGCTCCCAATGTTCCCGAATAAATCACACTAATAGATGCATTAGAGCCATGATTAATCCCCGAAAGAACAATATCTGGTTTTCTCTCTACTAATTGATTCAACGCAACTTTAATACTATCTGTAGGCGTCCCATTAATAGAAAAAATCTGTAAGCCTTCCTCCTCTTTTACCTTTGTAATTCGAATAGGATGTTTTATTGTTATCGCATGCGACATCCCCGACTCTCCCCTTTCGGATGCAACAACCATAACATCACCAAATCGTCGAGCAATTTTTATAAGTACTGCTAATCCCTTAGCATAAACGCCATCGTCGTTCGATATTAAAATAAATGGTTTTCCCATGACCATATAGATGTTTATTTTCAGTTAGAAATAGCAAAAATAAACTAAGATTATCTTTATCCTTACATAATCACAATAAGTAATTCATTTTTTTTCAACATCAAAACGTCTAAAAATTCCTTTTATTTTTTGATTATAAATTACCAACAACAAACTAAACTTCTTCTATTTAACCTGTTTTTCGAACAAGTTTAAACAAAACACAGAATATTTCTTGTATTTTTTTTACTTTTAGGGCTGTAATAAAACTATTTAAATAGTATTAATTCGATTGATAAATGACAAATCAAAAACTTTTTGCAGCATTTCCGCCCATAAGTTCGGAAGAATGGAGAAAAAAAATTGAGGTAGACCTAAAAGGAGCTGACTTTAATAAAAAGTTAGTATGGAAAACCATAGAAGGATTCGATGTTCAACCTTACTATCGATTAGAAGATGTCGAGAAGAATGCTTTAACAGAGATAGAACCCAATCAATTTCCTTATATACGAGGCCATAAAACTGAAAATAACGACTGGTTGGTTCGTCAAGATTTCGAGATTAACGATAT
>Ga0256826_1001527_pt1 | contig 14371 bp, 16 predicted proteins | sample CV79metaG_FD_185975 | JGI IMG/M metagenome (GOLD analysis project Ga0256826, IMG submission 185975) | Hydrothermal vent microbial communities from East Pacific Rise, Pacific Ocean - CV79 | ecosystem: Environmental > Aquatic > Marine > Hydrothermal vents | place: Pacific Ocean: East Pacific Rise...
ATAATCAAGCCAAGATTTGATTTTTTGTAGGGCTCCGATGAGTTTTGGATTTCCAACAAAGAAACCTACACGCCATCCTGCCATGTTATAAGACTTTGAGAGTGTAAAAGACTCAACTGCAACATCTTTGGCTCCAGGAACAGACATAATTGATGGAGTTTTATACCCACCAAAAGTGATGTCACCATAAGCGATATCTGAGATAATATAAAATCTTTTCTCTTTTGCCATTGCAACCAAACGCACATAAAATTCTGGCGTTACAGTTGCAGTTGAAGGATTATGAGGAAAGTTTACAAGAACATACTTTGGTTTTGGAGAAGACTCTTTAAAAACTCTCTCTAAACTTTCAAAAAATTTGTCTTCATCTACCTTATAATCTTCATCAAATTCTATCCCAAATTTGACAACATTCCCACCTGCTAAGATAAATGAATATTCATGGATAGGGTAGGTTGGATCTGGAACAACAGCAACATCACCTGGATTTGTGATAGCATATGTAAGATGAGCATAACCCTCTTTACTTCCCATAGTCGCAACACACTCAGTCTCAGGGTCAAGAACACAGTCATAGCGTCTTTCATACCAATCTGCTATAGCTTGAAGGAGTTTAGGGATACCTTTACTAACAGAGTATCCATGTGTTTTTGTTTTTTTGGCAGATTCTACAAGTTTCTCTCGAATGTGTTCAGGTGTATCACCATCGGGATTTCCCATTGAAAAGTCTATAACATCTTTGCCTGCACGGCGTTCTTTCATCTTAATGTCATTTACTTCTGCAAAAACATACTTTGGAAGTCTTTCAACTCTGTTAAATTTTATCTCATCAAACATTTTTTGTCCTAGCTAAATTATTAATGCTATTTTAGCTAAAAATGTTTAGAATAAGATAATGCTATCTTCTACCTGATGGCTGTAAGACTAATTCATCTTTAACATTTTTAAGAGTGTAGAGGTCAGAAATCTTAATATAAGTGGCTTGTTTTGGTATTTGAAGCTTAATATTTGTACTTTTGACATCTCTTTTGAGTACTTTAACGAGATGTAACGATGCATCGTAATAAGAGATTGCAGGATACCAATTGTTTCTACGAGAACTTTTAATTCTTAAGTAATCAATTTGTGCACAATTGAGCCAATGTGCATAGAGGGAATGTTTTAGTTTGATTTTTTTTGAAGATTTTAAAATAGGAAGATTTAAAAAAGCATCTGAGGTGTTGATTGTATAGACCCAATTTGTTGCTGATTTTCTCTCTATATCTGTGATAAAACAACCACTTTTGTTGAGCTGTGTTTCTAGTACTATTGGGTCTGTTGCATACTCAGAGGTGAGGGCAATGTTCCATGTAAACTCTGAAATACTTAGTGCTGAAGCAGTTGTTACATAACGATAGTATCCGATATTACGTAAAGAATCACCCATGAGTTTTACGAAAAAGAGGGGAGAACCATTGGTTTTAAAACTGAGTTGTGTTTCTTGTGGTGTATCGTAAAAAAGTTTGAGAAGACCATTATCTTCAAGAGTCTTAACAACTTTAATAACATCGACTCTATCATTTTGGTAAAAAGCAGAATGGGGATCAAAAATAATATTAATAAATTTGAGCTCTTTTTGATAAACTTCTTGGGAAACAAAAGATTGTATTTTTTGAGCAAGTAAATCTTGTTTAGTTTGTACAACTTCTTCTGCAAAACTAAACATTACAAAGACTAATAAAGATAAAAATATCTTTACCATATACGACCTTTGTTAAGCTTTTTAAATGCTGCTGGTGAGAGTGCTTTAAATGTGTTATCTTTGTATAAAAATCGCATACTTTTATTTGAAGCAGGTATTTTAATGAGTTTATCATCAATATGAACTTGAATATGTGTGTGCCCAAAAGAGAGTAACCATACTTTAGAAGCATCTAAAATTATTTCTTTTCTAGTTACCGTTTGCTTTTTTTGTCCTGTTTTTTTGTTGATATATCCAATCCAAACACGAGACTTTGGTGAAATAATGAGCTTTTTTGGCGTGAGACTAGTCTCTTTTTTGTTTTTTTTTATAATTTCTACATGAATTGGAATTACTTTTACGGGTGTTACCTGTGTTTGGTTCACTTCTATAGTAGTATTATTTTCACTTGTATTTATATCGGTTACAAAAATTGGTTCTTCTTTTGGAATGATATTTTGAGTGGCATTTTCTATAGCACTGTCATCTAGGCTATTTTCATGAGTTTCTATTTTTGATTGTGTTGTCGTGTAATATACAGCAATAATAAAAATTAAAAGTGATATAAGGATATAAAACGATGTAAAGCTCTTCTTCTCTTTTGGAGAAACAAAAATTTTTGTGTTGAGACCTTCCCTTCCGTTCTTTTCTAAAAAATAAGCCAAACCTTTGTTGCGTAATGTTGATAAATCAAGATTGTATTCTCTTTCAAGAATGGAGATAAAACCTGTAAACTGGATTTTTTCTAGTTCTTCAAAACTTTCATGAATAACACTTTGTACAGACACAAAGGCAATATGTGTATCTTGATGAATCTTTTGTGCACCAATTTTTTTGAGTTTTTTCAATTCTTGAGACATATTAACGCATCCTATCCATGAGTATTGCTCCTGCTACACTTACATTGAGTGAATCAAATTCATGTTTCATTTTTATACTTACTGCACAGTCTAGTTTAGAAATGACTCGAGAAGTGAGGCCTTCGCCTTCGCTTCCTAAAACTAAAACTTTTTTCTGGTCAATTCGAGTTTCATTGATATCCATACCACTCATATCTGCACCATAAGTAGTATATCCAGACATTTTAAATTCATTGAGTACATTGTGAATATTGTTTTCGATTGCAAAAGGCATATCGAAAAGAGCACCTGTACTTGTTCTTAGGATAGTGGCTAAAGGAAGTTGTTTCACTCCACAAGCGATGATGGCATCAACACCAAGAGCATAAGCACTTCGTACTAATGCACCGATATTTCCAACGTCTGTGAGTCCAGAGAGAATGAGAACAAACTTTTTTTCTAGGAAAAAATCGTAAGGTTGGAGTAAAACATCATCAACTTCAGCTAGAAAACCTTGATGGTTTGCATTTTTACACATTTTTTGTGCTGCTTCATTTGGAATACGTTTGACCTCACATCCAATTTTCATAAGTCTTGAGTACTCTTTCTTTTCTATATCTTTTGCAAGATAGAGCTTTTTTATCTTTTTTGGGTGTTTGTCTATTAAATAATATATAGGTTGTTTTGCATAAATTAACATAGTAGTATTCTATCTAAAAAAACTTATTCTTTACTTTTTAGTTCTGCATAGAGTGTTGTAGAAGCTTGAACATCTGTAAGACTAGGAACTTCTCTAATAGATAAGAAGCTTACGTTCCCATGTGTATCTATTTTTCTGAGCACAGTAGCATGAACCCAGTAGTAAGCACCATCTTTACGAAGATTTTTGACTATGCCTGTCCAAAATCCTTTGGACTGTACATCATTCCAAAGTCCTTGAAATGCGATACGGGGCATGTCAGGATGGCGTACTATATTATGTGGTTGCCCTATGAGTTCATCTATGTCATAACCAGCCATTTCACAAAAAATATCATTAGCATAGATAATTATACCTTTTGCATCAGTTTCGCTGAGTATATAACTATCTTGGGAAAAGTACCATTCTTGGGTTTCCTCATCTTTATATATTCCATGCATATTGTTTCCTAATGTACTGAAAAATCTGTTTTTAAATTATAGCGTTAATAATCTTTGGTAACAAGCTTTTGTATTTTCTCCAGTTATCTTAGAAATGAGTTTTGCTTGTGCTTTTTTAGGAAGATCTAATGCAAGAATATCATTTTGACTAATAGCACTTAAAGTGTGTGTATCTCCAGCTCTTATAACAACAACCCATTCTCCACGAAAATTATCTTTGAGTTCAGCGAGTGCTTGTGTTGCTGTCCCACGAAAATATTTTTGATACTTTTTAGTGAGTTCTTTGGCTAAAAAGAGTTCGCGTTGGGGCTCTGATACTTCAATCTCTAGTAGTAGTTTTTGCAGTCTGTGTGGTGATTCATAAAGTACAGTTGTGTATCCATTATGAAGAGCTTGCTGTAAACCTTGTTCTCGACTAGAACCTTTATGGTCTAAAAAACCAAAGAAAAGCATTTGTGTTTCTATAAATCCACTTGCAACAAAAGCCGTTAAAATGGCATTTGCTCCTGGGAGGATATCGTACTTGACATTGTTATTTATACAGTAAGAGACAAGTGCCTGACCGGGATCACTGACTCCAGGCATACCCGCATCACTTGCATACACTACATTTGTATCAAAAAATGAGGGTTCAAGTTTTGCAACAAAAGCATCTTCATTATGGGAATGTAAAGAGATAAAAGTCTGTTCTTCTTTAAAAACAGTTTGATAACGTTCTTTTAAAATATGTATGAGTTTTTTTGTAACGCGAGTATCTTCGCAAAGTAGAGTGTCGGCTTGGCTTAGAGCTTCAATAGCTCTAAGCGATATATCGCCTATGTTTCCAATGGGAGTTGGAACAAGAGTAAGCAAATCTTAAAGATTACTTTTTATTGTAACGTGCATTGAATTTTTCAATACGTCCAGCAGTATCTACCATTCTTTCAGAACCAGTAAAAAATGGGTGACATTCATTACAAATATCTATTTTTAAAGAGTCTTGAGCAGCTTTGTTCTCAAAAGTGTTTCCACAAGCACATGTTACTGTACAAGTTACAAATTCAGGGTGTAAATCTTTTTTCATTATTTTGCCTTTTGATACACGTCTGTTGTACGTATATCTATATATTTTTAAATCCGTATGGGGACAGATTTTTGAAACGAGATTATATCTTAATAATGCTTAGTTTACAAATAATAAGATTATCAATAGAATGAAAATTACTTTCATAGCTTAAAATAAAAATAAAAATAAAATATAGTTTTATAATAAATTATTATCCAATTAAATCTTATGATATAATTTTTACTGATAACAAAACATAAAGGATTTACTATGGGAACTATGTTACTACTGATTGGAGGAGCACTGTTTTTTGCTCTTGTTACATTTATAATGTTTGAGGAAAAGTCTTTAAAAAATGCAAACTTTTCTGATATGGGTGGTCTTTTTACTGAAGAAAGAAAACCTGCAGAGTGCATGAGAGAATTGGGTACTGTACGTTATATGGTTTTTTATTCTTTAATTCTAATTGCTGTAGATTTTATAGTGGCTAAGGTGGTTTTTCTTCCAAATAGTTTTGGACTTGTAGAGATTCTTGCCTTTACTTTCATCCCTGCCTTTGTTGGTTCAGGAATCATTCTTCTTGTAAAATGGACATATCAACCAGTGATTAAAGTAATCTCTGCAATGATGTATGGGTTTACTTTTATCATTATGTCTTCTATCGCGTTTGCAGTTGCATATTTAGCTGTTTAGTTACAGTAAAATTTTACTAGCAACTGCTACGGCAGCACTCTCTGAGCGAAGTACCATCGGAGAGTTGAGTCGAAAAACATCTTGCGGTTTAAAAAACTTTCTTTCTTCTTTTGAAAAACCACCTTCACACCCTATCAGCACCCTTTGAAAACGCACTTCTCCATCTAAGATATTATCACTAAAGTCAAATACTTTTGTATCTGGAAACTTACTTATAAAAGAGGAAATGTTTTTATAAGTATCAAACTCCATTATTTCTGTACGGCCACATTGTTGCATAGATGCTTCAAGTAGTCTGTTAAATCGTTTAAAATCAAGCTTGAAGTTTTTTTGACTTCTATCACAATAAATAAAAGAGATTTTACTTACCCCAATTTCATTTAAACTAGGTAAAACTTTTTCGATTGATTTTACATCTATCACACACCAAGCAAGATGTAACTCTTTTTGAGATTTTACAATCTTTTCTTGTGATGTTAAAAGTGTAAGGCTAAGTGTTTTAGGGGTGATATCTGTAATCTCATAGGTATGTAAAAGAGAAATACTTTGCATTGCTCGCATTGAGATTTTGTCATGGAGACTATGACGAAGTACTTTTATTAGGTATTTATGTACTTCACCTTTGAGAACAAGTTTCTTGTCTCCTGCATTATCATGGAGTAAGTAAATCATACTAACCACATCCAAAGAGCCATGCTAAAAGAGAGTCCTAGCTCTATGTATAAAATTTTAAGTCCAAAAAGTCGGAATATTTGAAGACTATTTTCTTGTTTTGTAGATATATATTTTAAAGTTTTATGTCGTTTTACTTCTAAAAAAAGAAGAATCAAACTAATGAAAATCATAACAATGTTTTCAACGGTAAAATCGAGATGTTTCGCTGCCATCATAATAATACCTGTAAAAAAAGCACTTCCTAAAATAGAAGTAGTCAAAGGGAGTAAAATTATACTGTTGAGTCGTTTGTATTTTTGTAAACTAGATGCTTTAAGTAATAAAAATATATTTAAAACAAATACAGCAAGAAGTAAGGCTGTACCAAAAGAGTGGATAGAGAGACCAAGAGTATACATTTCATTCATAATGGAAGTATATTATAATTTTTCAAATATCGTAACCCTATTTTTCCCATTTTTCTTAGATTGGTACATCATATCATCTGCAAGTTTTATTAAGTTTTCTTCATTGTGCGCATGCTCAGGATAGATAGCAACTCCAATACTCGCACCAATTTGGATCTCATGATGATGAATATAGATTTTTTTTGAAATATTGCGGATAATCTTGTTTGCAACAGAAATAGAAATATCATTTTGCTCAATATTATTTAAAATGATGACAAATTCATCTCCACCAATACGAGCGACCATGTCACTACTTCGAACATCTCTTGAAAAAGAAGATGCACAATATTGGAGTAGTTCATCCCCAATCTGGTGTCCATAGGTATCATTTACTGCTTTAAAACCATCCAAATCAATAAATAAAAGTGCCAACTTATGTTCATAACGAGTAGCTTTTTTGAGATCATTGTTAAGCTCTATTAAAAATAGACTTCTGTTTGCTAAGCCTGTTACATTATCGTAAAGTGCCAATTGTTCAAATTTATCTCTACTTATAAGTATATAAGAGATAAAAATAAATGTTAAAAGTAAAAATGAAAAAAATAGGATAAGTAAATATTTGTTTTCTAAAATAAGTTCACTGAGGTAATCTGACTGAGTATAGGCAACAAGGTAGATATCTGAGGGTTCCCCTGAAATGTTTTGAAGTGGTAAAAAAGTGATAACTAAATCTGTATAGTTGTGTACAACTGGAAGAGAGAATAAACTTTTCGCCTGTAGCTTTTTTGCAATCTTTTTTTGTAGTTCTGGTTCTTTCAGAGTATGGTATAAGTTCATAATTCGAACAATTTTGTGTGTTGTACTGTCTATATGATAGGCAGGTGATTCCCATCCTTGCTCGCATTTTTTGTTTATTTCACACTGTCTGTGTCTTTCATCAAGTAGATGGTTTGCAACGAGTATATGTAGGTCATATGTAAATTCAGTGAGCATATTTTGCATCATACTTGTTGTGGCATAGGTGATTTCTATACCACTTATGTACTGATGATATTTATCAAAGAGTGGGTAAGAAAATTTGACTCCACTTGCATATTTGGAAATTTTATAACCTTCTTGAATTGTTTGATTTGTATTGGTTCGGATGACATCAGTTTTAAGTGTTAGGTTAGTGTCTTCATAAATTTCAGAGTGCTTCATCCTCAAAAAACTGCTGTTGTCTTTGGCATAAAAATGTATCTGAGAGATACCAATTTTTTGGAGCCTTTGAAAATCTTTTAGGAGAAGTGTATAAATTTGTTTTCTTAGGAGCTCTTTTTCCTGTGTATTTGCACCGTTTACTTCAAATAAGAGGTCTGTTAGTTGTTTATTGTTTTGAAACATAAGGCTAAATTCATGTGTCATAACTTTGAAGTTTTTGTAATTATTTTTGTATTGTGTCTCGATGAGTTTACTTTGTGCATTAAGACTGTAGTTTTGTCTGTTTAGATTAATGATATCAATTATAACAATACCACTTGAGCCAAGAAGTAAAAAAAAGAAGAGATTAATAAGAAGTTTACTTTTAATTGTTTTCAATATATCACACCTAAAATATAATAAAAAATTATATGATATTAATTATTAAGAGTAGCTAAATGGGATTATTAAATAGATAGTGTATAATATGATAATTTAAAATAAGGCATACCAATGGCAGTCACTATTGAGCAAGCATTAGAACTTATCTACACAAACACAAAACCAAAATCTATTAAAATTTTAGCTGTAGAAGATACTGTAGGTTATGTCTTAGCAGAAGAGATAGTTGCTTCTCATAACCTTCCTCCATTTGATAACTCTGCAATGGATGGTTATGCTGTTAAAATCGAAGATAGTGGAAAGTGTGTAGCGGTAAATCATACAATTTTTGCAGGAGATGACTCAAAAGAAGAGCTTCATACTTCTAAAGCTATTAAGATAATGACGGGAGCGAGAATCCCTTTAGGTACTCATGCCATAGTTCCCATCGAAGAAACACAAGTATGTGAGGGTGGGGTAAAACTCCCTGATAATTTAACAATGGCAAAACACATTCGTTTAAGTGGAGAAGATATTAAAAAGGGTGAGAAGATACTGCATAAAGGTGATATGATAAATGCGCATAAAATCACTCTTTTAGCCTCTCAAGGTATAACACATATAAAAGTACATAAGAAACCTCGCGTTGGAATCTTTGCTTCGGGTAATGAGTTGAAAATGCATTTTGAGCAAGTAGAAGATTACCAACTGTATAACACAAATACTCCAACACTTCTGCTTCGTGCGGCTGAACTTGGTTGTGAAGTGGAGTTTTTAGGAACAGCTAAAGATACATTGGCGGATATAAAAGAGTATATTAAGATGGCGTTGGAGTGTGACTTGGTGATTACTTCTGGTGGAGTGAGTGTTGGAGACGCTGATTTTACCAAAGAAGCCTTTGGGGCATTTGGATATGACATATTATTTGACAAAGTAGAAATAAAACCGGGAAAACCGACAACTTTTGGGAAAATTGGAGAGACTGTTATCTTAAATCTTCCAGGAAACCCACTTGCCGCAACATTGAACTTTGAACTTTTTGGTCAGAGTATTATTTATGCACTAAGTGGTGTCAAATCAAAGTTTATAGGTACTATTAATGCGAAGTTACAAGAACGGTACTCATTAAGAGCAGGGCGACGAACCTTAGTACCTGGATATTTTAATGGAGAATATTTCCAAGTATGTAAAAATTTTGCTCCAGGAATGGTATCACCCCTTGCATCTTCAAATGCTTTTATAATGATAAGTGAAGAGGTCTCAAAATTAGAAAAAGATGCAACTGTAAAAGTTATACCGATTACTTTTAGTTTTACAACACCGCATTTTAAAAGTTTGGTGACTGAGGGTTAAACACTCTGGGGATTTAAAAAGCTTTCACTTGCCTTTATCTTCTCAAAGAGTTCGCTATCGTCCCAGTCATTTTTCACTTCGTCTGAAAAGATTATGTCTTCGAGTGCGATAGTTCCCATGAGGGTGGAGTAGGCATCTTGATTGAAAGCTTGTGCATACCCTGTTTTGGTTTCATGGACTATGACAGAGTTTAATTTTACCTCTTTTTCTCCATTTACTGTGGATGTGAGTTGCAAAAGTTTGTCTATCATCACAAATATAACGCGAGAAAATTGTTCTGCTGAGGGTGAAACTGGGAGTTGTACCCACCTGTCTGAGTGAGCTTTCATATCTGTAATATATTGTGCATCATCTGCGGTCCAAAGAGTGATGGCATGGTCAAAACTCTCAACAAGTGCTTTCATATTTTGCTTCATCAAGCCAAAGTCATAGACCATTTGCCCATTGTCTAAGAAGTTTGATTCAAAAAGGAGTTCAACTATGTAAGAGTGTCCATGCAAAGAACTACGACATTTAACAGAAGAACAACCTCTGACAATATGTGCATTTTCAAACTTAAACTCTTTTCGTATAATCATCTTAAACTCCTTTGTTCGCATTCCAAACGCGAATGTGTAATCTATCGCTAAAATTATAGCCTTTACTTTTACAAAACTCTATAAGAGGCTCACTGTTTTTTTCTATCTCTGCTTTTGTGCCACCCACAGGCATGCAGTAAACTTTTGTTTTTGGAGAGTGCACAGTTATAGCACTTATCTCTTCTTCAAGCCCTAAAGTTATAGATTCTGCATCTATACTAAACTTAAAAAAAGCATCTTTTGCCCCAGAAGCAAGAGTATAAATAACATCTCCTCTTACTCGTTTAGAAAGAGGCTCATTTGAGTTTGATAGTTTTACAGAAAGTGCAAAAATACACTCTTTATAAACAGGGTACTTTTCAAAATCAACAGCCAAAGAGCCATTTGTCTCAAAAGTAATCTGGTGTTCGCGTTGGACTAACTCTTGTAAAAATGCAATGAAAAGAGGTTCTGAAGCATAGATAAGTGGTTCACCACCAGTCAGAACAATATCAACAGCATTTGGAAGTTCATAAAGGTCTAAAACATTGAGTAGTTGAGAAAGTTCTGTTATGTTTGCCCATGAGTGTGAAAAATGCTCTTTGTTTACCGCATAAACAGTATCACACCCTAAAACATTCTCGCCATTTGGTGCTTTTTCAAGACAGCCAAAACCCTCGCATTTCATGTTGCATCCACCGAAGCGGAAAAAAAGAGAAGGAGTTCCTGTGTATTTTCCTTCCCCCTGTATGCTGTAAAAATGTTCAACTAAGTAAAGCAAGTCTTAACCGCCAGTTTCATAAAAGGCACGAGAAGATATTTCATCATCTTCCCCACCCCAACGATTTTTTTCTGGTTTAGTTCGTACTACTTCTTTTAAAACAAGAGCTGCTGTTTTGATGTCACCTTTTTTGATAGATTCGGCGATACTCATAGCTTCATCAAAGTAAAGGCAAGGGATGAGGTGTCCTTCTGCGGTAAGACGAATACGGTTACACTGCTTACAAAAGTCATCTTCATAAGGCTCGATGATTCCAAATCTATACCCATCTTCCATGCGGTAGTAGTGTGAAGGAGAAGAGCCATCAAAGCCTTCATCTTCAAAGGTATACTTTTGGCGAAGTATCTCTAAAAGCTCATCAGATTTAAGTCCCTCTATGCCTTCTTTGGCAAATTTATTTTCCATATACTCTATAAAACGGATGCTCATATCTCGTTCTTTACAGTACTCTAAAACATCTATGATTTCGTTCGCGTTGACAGTTTTCATAGGAACCATGTTTACTTTTACTTTGAGTCCAACTTTTTGTGCTTCTTCCACACCTTCTAAAACATTTTTTAAAACATTTTTACCTGCGATGTCTTGTGCAACTTGGGGGATGAGTGTGTCTATGCTGACATTTATGCGTTTGAGTCCAGCATCTTTAAGTCTTTGTGCAGTACCTTTGAGTAAGAAAGCATTTGTAGTCATAGCAAGATCTATACTCGGTTCATAATCGTAAATCATCTTGATAAATTTGTCTAAATCTTCGCGTAAAAGAGGCTCTCCACCTGTAATACGGATCTTTTTGATACCCTCATCTATAGCTACTTTCATAAACTCAAAAAGTTCTTCAAAAGAGAGGAGGTTTTCTTTAGGTACCCAAGAAAAAGGTTTTTCTGGCATACAGTATTGGCATCGAAAATTACATCTTTCAGTGACTGAAACACGTAAGTAATCAACAACTCTCTCATAACTGTCTATAAGCATGAAACTCTCCTGTATGGTTTATTTTTAGAATTATAGCTTTTGGAGTTGAAAGTTAAGTTGATGTTAATCAAGCACTTTAATTTGCATCAGTATCTTTAATAGTAATTGTGTGGGCTAAAAGGTCATGTAAAGTGGCTTTATCTTTTCTATAAAAAGGTAAAAGTAGCCCAAACAAAATAGTAGCAGATACTAAAAAACCTACAAATCGTAAAAGTGCTTGAAAAATAGTGAGGTTCTTATGGGTAGAAGCATCAACAACTTTGATTTGGTATGCCTTATGTCCAGGTGTTTGAGCAAATCTGTGAACTAAAAAAGTATATATAAGTCCATACAGAACTACCCCAGCAAAAGGAGCTACATCAGAAGCTTGAAAAGCATCTTTATCTCCTAAGACAAGATAAGTAAGGATGTAAAGAATAGGAGTGTAAATCATAAACATATCTGTAATAAAAGCTTTAATTCTCTCAGGAATAGAAGCTACTTTAACAGCTTCTAAACTATCTTGTTCTTTAAGTTTTTTCGATTGTTTTTTTAGGTTTCTAAATCTCATAGTCCTCATCACATCGTTTTTTTAGTTTTGTTGTGCAGTTACAATTAGCTCATTGATAGCATTTTCATACCATTTAGCATCTTCTTCATTTGTCGATTCAAAACGAGTTACAAGTACAGGTGTTGTGTTAGAAGCTCTTACTAAACCCCAACCATTTTCAAAGTTGATTCGTACACCATCTACATCTATTATATCTTTAATAGTCGGAAAACCTTCAGGTGGTGTTTTTAAAAGCTCTTTAACGCGAGTTATGATTTGAAATTTTTCTGATTCTGTTGTTTTTACTTTAATCTCTTCTGTTGAGAACACTTGTGGTAGCTTTGCAAGTTCTGCATCCAAATCTATACCATCATGAACAAGTTCAAGCATACGGAGTGTTGCATAGATAGCATCATCATATCCAAAATAACGATTTTTAAAGAAGACATGACCACTTACTTCACAAGCCAAATCTGCTCCTACTTCTTTCATCTTTACTTTAAGGTTTGAGTGCCCTGTTTTGTACATGATGGCAGTAGCCCCTCGGCGAGTTAGTTCATCATACATCACTTGAGAACATTTAACTTCACCTACAACAATCGGATTTTTCATCTTCATAGAGTATAAAAGAGCCATCATATCGCCCTTGATATTGTTCTTATGAGTAAGAACAGCTATCCGGTCAGCATCACCATCATAAGCAAATGCGATGTCACCATCACTTGCTAGAAGTTTTTTAACATCTTCTAGGTTATGTTCGTCAGATGGATCTGGATGATGGTTTGGAAAAGTTCCATCAGGGTCAACATAGAGTCCTTTAGTTTTTAGTTCTAATGCTGCAAATATATCTTCAGTAACTACACCTGCAACACCGTTACCACAGTCATAGACTATCTTTGTATCCATTCCTTTTAAGTGTTGAAATTCTGAAACTAAAAAGTCAACATAGCGAGTTACTGCATCTATCTCTTTAACCTCACGGATAACACTTGCCGGCATTTCCATCATGTCACATTCTCGCCCAAGAGCATAAATGTCGTCACTAAAAAAAGGAGCTTTATCTATAGTGATTTTAAAACCATTATACTCACTAGGATTATGACTTCCTGTAATCATCACAGAAGCAGCCGGAGTTATCCCATCCCATTCTTGATAGTTTGTAAAGTAGTTTACAGGAGTAGGAACAAGCCCCATACCTAGTACTTTCTTACCACCAGCATTAAGTCCACGAACTAAATACTCAAAGAGTATAGGAGAGTGACTTCTTGCATCATAACCAACAGCTACATACTCTCCCTCTATTTTCGATGCAAGTGCATACCCTATACGAACAACACTCTGCTCATTTAACTCTTTTTCGTATATGCCGCGTATGTCGTATTCTCTATAGATGCTCATTTAAATCTCCATGTTCTTTGTTTTAGTAAAATTTACTTATATTTAAGAAACGCAATGATACAGTTAATAACATTAAATAAAAGCATAGATACACAGCACATTTAATAAAGGAAAAAAAAGCTATGAAAATATTAGTCGCTCTTACACTTGCAACACTCTCAGTTGCTACAACTTTAGACACAAAGCCACTTACAAACTCTCTTATTGTGTACAACTCAAACATGGGGCTTGTCCATGAAGAGAGAAAACTCGCGTTAGATAAAAAAGATAAGAGCATCATATATAGGGGAGTTGCTAGCAGTATAGATACAGAGTCTATCAATGTAACTCTGCCAAAGGGTGTGAAACTTTACTCGCAACAGTATCGTTATGACAAGCTAACGCGAAGTAAACTTCTCGAAGCTCACATAGGTAAAAAGATAAGTGTTGAGGGAAAAAAAGTAACTCTTCTTTCTCATACAGGAAATGAGTGTATCGTAAAAACTGCAAACAAAAAAATCATTTCAGTGGATGCTAAAGATGTTGTTTTTAGCAGTATCCCAAAAAGACTTTTAACAAAACCCTCTTTAGTATGGAACATTCAAACACCAAGAAGCATCAACGCGAAAATGAAGCTTGATTATGTGATAAAAAACATCTCTTGGAGTAGTAACTACATCTTAAACTTACATCAAAACAGAGCAGATTTAAGTGGCTGGATAAGTGTGAAAAACAATGCAGGAA
>Ga0256826_1001528_pt1 | contig 14369 bp, 7 predicted proteins | sample CV79metaG_FD_185975 | JGI IMG/M metagenome (GOLD analysis project Ga0256826, IMG submission 185975) | Hydrothermal vent microbial communities from East Pacific Rise, Pacific Ocean - CV79 | ecosystem: Environmental > Aquatic > Marine > Hydrothermal vents | place: Pacific Ocean: East Pacific Rise...
ATGATAGTGCCATTACTTATAGTGTATCAGACTACAACACCTCTCTTCTTGGTAGTTTTGTAATGGGTGCTGATGTGACGTTAAGTGGTGAAAGTAATGCCTTTGGTGAAACAGATGTGACGCTTAGTGCTACTTCAAATGGTCTTAGTGTCTCTCAAGTGGTTCATGTAACGGTAAGTGCTATTGATGATGCACCGACGTTAAGTGCTATTTCAGATGCGATACCAGTTGATGAAGATAGTGGTGATTTACCACCACTTACGGTTCATGCTACTGATGTTGACTCTGACACGATTACTTATAGTGCTGTCTCAGCAGACCCTTCTATTGCTACAGTTGTTGTCTTTGGTGATATTGTAACGGTAACAACGGTTGAAAATGCCTCAGGCGTAGTTGAAATTAATGTTACAGCAACAGCAGATGGACAATCCGATACAAAAACTTACGATGTTACGATTAATCCTATTAATGATGCACCGGTAATTGATGGCTTTGAACACGCAATTACAACAAGTTCAACTGGCAATAGTATCGATATTGCACCACATATCAGTGATGTTGATGGAGATACACTTAGTATTTCCTCTTTTGATCCCGTACCAGGCCTCTCTCAAGTAGATGATACGCATTTTTCTTATGATAGTAACGGTAGTGAAGGGCTATTTATTTTTGAGTATATTGTAACGGATGGTACTATTACCTCTGAACCAGCTGTTATTACTCTGAATGTGAGTACCACTCCAGTGCTTCCTGTGGCAGTAGATGATATCGCTGAGGTGAATGAAGATAATACAACAGGTGTCCTAGTGGATGTTCTTGCGAATGATACGGATGCAGTCAGTTTAAGTATAGCCTTTGCAGGGACTTTAGGTGTCGCAACAGTAGAAGGAAGCCAGTTACGCTACATTCCTAATGCTAATGAAAATGGTATAGACAGCATTACTTACACCGCTATTAGTAGTACGGGACATGAAGCCACAGCAACAGTAGCGATTACGATTACTGATGAAAATGATGCGCCAACAGTTCCTACTGTTGATGAGGTGACTGTTGATGAAGATAGTGGTAATGTTACCGTTGTTTTAGCTGTTGATGATATTGATAATGATGTTGCGAGTTTAGTAGTGACAGCAGTTTCAGATGAACCTAATGTTCAGTTTGTATCTGCAAATGCGACCTCTTTAGAACTTAGCATTACACCGGATTTTAATGGTCTTGCTCATATTACAGTAAGTGCTTCTGATGGAGTAGATGTCGGTCAGACGGTCTTCTCTGTTACCGTAAATCAAGTCTATGATACGCCAGAAATTATTGCGCTTACTACAGTCAATGTGGATAACTTAGGCACTCCAGAGATTCTTGTAGCATTAGGAGCTATCCCTTATAATGAAAGTTATACCTTAACAGCGACAAGTGCTGATACTGGTATTGCTTCGGTATCGGTAGATGGTAGTTCTATTAATGTTGTAGGTAATAGTGTTGGTGATGTCATCATAACTTTAGATGCGGTGAATGATAATGATGGAACATTAACAGATACCTATCAATTTTCAGTGCATGTTTATGATCCAGATGCAGTAGTTCCTGTTGTTTCAGATGCATCTGTTTCAACCTTAGCAGATACAATTTATATGGATTATGTAGTGGTAGATACCGGTCCAGTGACTTTTAGTACGGTAGATGAACCACTTCATGGTACGGTTGTTTGGTTAGATGATGCAAGTGGTCAGTACCGATATACACCAAGTGCGGGTTATGTTGGAACTGATAGCTTCACCTTTAAAGCAAATAATGGTCAAGACTCTAATATTGGTACGGTTACGATTGATGTAAACATTGCAAGTAACGATGATGAGGGTTATAACCCTGAAGTTCCAATGAGTTTAACAGAGTTTAATGATGCTCCTGTATTAACAAACTACAATGTCCCAATGTACTCTGTGTGGGCAAACTATAACGATAACCAACTTCAACTCGAGCTTGATAAAATGGTTATTGATGATGATCCACAGATAATTATCTTTGATGATAATGTATCGGATGCTAAACCATATACTTTAGATACAGACGGTGCTACAGCACTTCTTGACTTTGATGGTGATGGATCTACTGATCTTAAAGCAAAATACTTAGGAGAGGTCAATCAAACAGCTTTAGAAAATGATCTTAATATGACGTTACCAGCCGGATCGTTAGGATACAAAATGGCAATCCTTCATGTTACTGAAGAGTATGATGATTGGGGTGAAGCGCTTTGTGCTGATTACAATCATGATGGTTGTGTTATAGGAACAGAATATACGACACTTGAAGCAATGATGGCACGTATTCAAATGGTTAATGCTGATTCAAGAATTATGTATATCGAAGCGTATCAGTTTATGTTTAGTGATGATGATGCGATTGGAGATGGTAGTGGAACCCTTGTTCGTGTCAGTCGTAATGAACTTGGTGAGTATGAAGTTACCAATGCAAGTGCCGGTACATGGAGTGTTGAAGATGTGGATATAGATGGTAGTACGGTTCAATACTTAAAAGTAGTACCAAGCCTCTATGGTATGGATAGCGTTTATACCTATCATGTAGAAGCAACTGCAGCTGGAGATAGAGTAATGAAAGGATCATATAAAGCTCCAAACCAAGCTTCACTAGAGTATAAATACAATGATGTAGCACAAGCAGGAATTGCAAATATTCTCAATGCATCTCAAGTGAGTCCACCACAAGCACAAGCTATTAGTGCAAATGAGTTTACAGGTTTTAATCAACTACCAACAATAGCCCTTCCAACAGAGTCTTTTGGAGTGTGGGCATGGACTGATAGTGGTGTGTATACTATAGAAGAACATAACATTACTGTTATAGATGCATCAACGGTTATGATTAATGGTGAAAGCATGGCACAATCTACTACGGATAATGTTATGACAGTTTATGGACCTGATAGTAACCCATTTATTGATCTTAAAGTTGTCGAGATTTTAAATGATGCTAATGTATTAGCAGCTATTTTTGATGTTGACTCTGCAGCATTTGGTGGCTCTCCTATAGCTTATAAAACAGCCTTTATTAAATACAATGCAGAGTTTGAAGCGTGGGATGTAGTTCAAGGTGTTGATAACACTACAACATATGCAGACTTAACGGCTTATGTATCTGCCTTACAAACAGGTGATGCTGTTGTTGACTATACGCCTGATGGCAATGTTATTAGCATTCAAGATGATCAAGGGAATTTAGCACTCTTTGATGGTGGAGCTACTCTCATCAAAGCCAATATTGGAACTTATGAATTTACAACACAAGTAGTTGATGGTGCAGCTCTTGATCTGATTGTAATTGAAACTGATGAACCACGATATGGTGACTTTAATGCCGTCGCTGTATCTGCCGACTTTGGAAATCAAGTTGCAAAAGGCCGTTATAGTGCTCCAGATACAGGTAATATTGAGTATCGTTTTGATGGGGCTACTAAAGAGGCAATAGTAAGTTATATTACAGTTTCAGAAGATGACTTTGAGTATGAAGATGCTATTGCTAGAGATGGTTTTATTGGTCAAAACCTCATAATAGATACACCTCTATATATGATTGATGTGAATGAAAGTGATGCTTTAGTGATTGAGCATAAAGTTTTTAATGCTAACGGAAGTTTAACCATAAGTGATAGTGATGGAACCGTTTATGCATGGGCCTCATCAGATGGTGTTACCGCTGAAATAGAAGCAGATGGTAGTGTTGTAGGTTATGTGCGTATTGCCGAAACAACCTTAGATGCTCAAGCAATTCAATTGCGTACAGGTCTTTATATGCCAGAAAGTGTTGAAGGGTATGAAGTTGCCTTTGTTAATGCCTTTGATAATTTTGATGAACACTTTGTTTACAATGTTGGTAATGGAAATGTTACAAGTTTTTCTGCCTTAGTTCAAGATTCACTTGATGGCAATGGTGGTATCTATTTACCTGAATATGGTGCTATGTTAGACTTTGCACCAGGAAGTGATGTAACAACAAGATTTGGTGAGATGGTTGCTGATTTTGATAATACACTTGTTCTAGGAAGTTGGGAAATTATGACAACGTCTATTGGTGATATTATGGTTGTAACACGAACTGCAAGTGGTGAGAGTGTACACTTATACGTAGACCCTAGTGATGGCTTTGTGCATCAAGGTCGATTCAATGCCGAGGGAGAGGGTGAAATGACACTTCACTTTAATGAGCTTGGACGTGTTATGGTGCAACATTTTTTAGATAATGTAATTGCTCCATAACTTTTTACTTCTTGGGTTGAACCACTCTGTGTTCAACCCACTTCAAATTTTTTAACAACCTTTCAGTCCCTACACGATATAATCGCGATATTAATTTACCCTAAGGTCGTAAAATGCGCGGATATAAAATTTTTGCCGGTAGTTCTTCAGTTAAGTTTGCACAAGAAGTGTGTGAAAACTTGGATGTTCCTCTTGGAAAAGCGGACATAAAACGTTTCTCTGATGGTGAGATTTCAGTTCAAATTGCTGAAAGTGTTCGTGGACGTGATGTTTTTATTATTCAGTCAACGGGTGCTCCATCGAACGATAACTTGATGGAACTTTTAATTATGACAGATGCGCTTCGTCGTTCATCTGCTTCATCAATTACAGCTGTTGTGCCTTACTTCGGTTATGCAAGACAAGATCGTAAGGCAGCACCTCGTGTGCCTATTACAGCACGTTTAGTAGCTGATATGTATGAAAGTGCGGGTATTGACCGTGTGATTACAATTGATCTTCATGCAGGTCAAATCCAAGGATTTTTTGATATTCCTGTTGACAATCTTTATGGTTCTATTATCTTTCAAGAGTACATAGAGTCTAAAAACCTGAAAAACCCTATTATAGCTTCACCAGATATTGGTGGTGTTGCACGTGCCCGTTACTTTGCTGAGAAGATGGGCTTAGAGATGGTTATTGTTGATAAACGTCGTGAAAAAGCTAATGAGTCTGAAGTGATGAACATTATTGGTGATGTCGAAGGAAAAGATGTCATTATGATTGATGATATGGTTGATACGGCAGGAACTATGGTTAAGGGTGCTGCGGCACTTAAAAACAATGGTGCTACTTCAGTTATGGCTTGTGCTACACATGCTGTTTTAAGTGGTAAAGCCTATGAAAACTTAGAAAACGGAGAGTTAGATGAGCTTGTTGTTTCAAACTCTCTTGTTTCTCAACCACATAAAAAAGTAAAAGTGCTGACTGTGGCACCACTCTTTGCAGAAGTAATTCGTCGTGTATATCACAACGAGAGTGTTAACTCACTTTTTGCATAAACAGATATTTTAACTAGGCACTATTTTTGAAAAACATTCGTAACTTCTCTATCATTGCTCATATTGACCATGGTAAATCGACCTTAGCTGACCGTATTATACAAGAGTGTGGTTCGGTAACTGATCGTGAAATGTCAGCACAAATGATGGACACTATGGACATCGAACAAGAACGTGGGATTACTATTAAAGCACAATCCGTGAGACTTGATTATGTTAAAGATGGTGAACACTATATCTTAAATCTTATTGACACACCGGGACATGTTGACTTCTCTTATGAAGTAAGTAAGTCGCTTGCCTCAAGTGATGGTGCCTTGTTAATTGTTGATGCTGCCCAAGGTGTTGAAGCCCAAACTATTGCCAATGTTTACTTAGCACTAGACAATAATCTTGAGTTGATTCCGGTTATTAATAAAATTGATTTACCTGCGGCTGATCCTGATAAAGTGGCTGAAGAGATTGAAACATCTATTGGTATTGATGCAACAGATGCTTGTTTAGTATCCGCTAAAACAGGTGTTGGAATCCGTAGTCTTATTGACGCTATTGTGGATAGAGTTCCTGCTCCTGAAGGTGATCCTGCAGCAACAACAAAAGCTATTATCTATGACTCTTGGTTTGATCAATACTTAGGAGCACTTGCCCTTGTACGTGTTTTTGATGGTCAAGTTCGTAAAGGTCAAAATATTAAGCTTATGAGCAATGGTGAAGAACACCAAATTCTTGACTTAATGTATCCTCATCCAATGAAAAAGATCAAGACAAAAAGTATTGAGTGTGGTGAGATTGGGATTGTTGTTCTTGGGCTTAAAGAGGTTGCAGTTATTAATGTTGGTGATACTCTTACCGATGTTAAAAACCCTACTGCTGAGCCTGTAGGTAATTATGAACCTGCCAAACCTTTTGTGTTTGCGGGGATTTACCCTATTGATACCGATAAGTTTGAAGACCTTCGTGATGCCTTAGATAAGCTTCGTTTAAACGATAGTTCACTCTCTTATGAACCTGAAACATCGGTAGCTCTTGGTTTTGGTTTTCGTGTTGGATTTCTTGGAATGCTTCACATGGAAGTTATTAAAGAGCGTCTTGAACGTGAGTATGGACTTGATTTAATTGCTTCAGCGCCTTCAGTTATCTACGATGTATATCTAACTAATGGTGAGATGGTTCAAGTACAAAACCCCTCGCAACTTCCTGAAATTCAAAAAATTGAACGTATTGAAGAGCCTTATGTAAGAGCAACAGTCATTACCCCTTCTGAATATCTCGGAAATATTATTACCCTGTTGATATCTAAACGTGGTACACAAACAAAAATGACATATCTAAATGAAGATAGAGTGATGTTGGAGTATGAAATTCCAATGAATGAAATTGTTATGGACTTTTATGACACACTTAAGTCGATTTCAAAAGGATATGCCTCATTTGATTATGAGCCGATCGACTTTAAAGTTGGTGATCTTGTGAAGCTTGATATTAAGGTAGCCGGTGAAGCAGTTGATGCCCTGAGCATCGTTGTTCCTCGTAACCAAGCCCTTCCTCGTGGTCGTGTGCTTGTTAAGAACATGAAAGAACTTATTCCAAGACAACTTTTTGAAGTAGCAGTTCAAGCCTCTTTAGGAAGCCAGATTATTGCTAGAGAGACGGTTAAGTCTATGGGTAAAAATGTTACGGCTAAATGTTATGGTGGTGATATTACTCGTAAACGTAAACTTTTAGAGAAGCAAAAAGCGGGTAAAAAACGTATGAAGTCTATTGGGAAGGTTCAGCTTCCTCAAGAAGCATTTATGTCTGTCCTAAAAATGGACTAACCTTCTCTAAACTTCCAGCTTCGGCGCGATTTGCGCTGGAGTTCACCTCTCAACGCACATTAGTGCGCCTTCGGGTTCACGTCCAGCACAACTCACACCAAATCTGAAAGTTTAGGATTGACTTTGGGTTTGCTCCATGCCTTAGGGCATGATCGGGTTGACTTTGGGTTTGCTCCATGCCTTAGGGCATGATCGGGTTGACTTTGGGTTTGCTCCATGACTTAGGGCATGATTGGGATGATTTTGCTCCATGCACCTTGTGCATGATTGGGTTGCTTTTGAAGTTGTCTTTTTTTAATCGGTTATAATAGTTAAATAAATTTACTATAGAGCGGGAGTGTTGATGAAATGTCTTCTTTGTGACTCTTTGTCTTTTTCACATATCTGTAACGCTTGTCAAGAGGAGAACTTACAAGCTTCTCTTTATACACGTAAAATCCTTAATGACATTAAGGTCTACTCCTTTTATAAATATCATGATATTGAAGTTTTACTGCATACCAAACATACGGATTTAGGTGCTTATATTTACAAGATTCTTGCTGAGAAGGCTTTTGTCCCTTTTGCACAAGCGTTTGATTTTGATGGGGAAGTGGTTTCTTTAAGTGTGGATGACCATGTGAAGCAGGGTTATTCGCATACTGCCATACTCAACCAAGGGCTTAAAAGTAGTGTGATACAACCTCTGTATGGACGTTTAAGAGCGCAATCATCTGATACCTATTCGGGTAAGGACTTTCAGTACCGTCTTTTACATCCACGACGTTTTACTTACAAAGTATTTCAGGGTGAAGATGTCATTGTTGTAGATGATATTATCACTACGGGACTTACTTTGACGCAAGCGGTAGAGTGTTTAATTGCTGAGGGTAAAAACGTTCTTTTTTGTCTCACCCTTGCTGATGCAAAAGTGTAGCAAAGCGTACTTGTTAGGTTTCTCGGTTTTGATAAGGTTGCTCCATCGTTAGTCGTGTATCAACAATCCCACGCCCTATAGTAAAGTGATAGAGACTCTGAAAGGTGTTATCTTTTAGCCCTATCATGGTGTGCATCATATCATCAAGATAGCATCCAATTCCTGTGGCACTAAGCCCCAAAGAGGTCGCTTCGAGATAGAGTTGTTGCCCGATGACACCACACTCCCAATAGAGCTCTTTATAACGAGCTGGGCCGTAGATTTCGAGCTCCTCTTTAAAATGGGTCAACATCCCTAAAGAGAAAGCACCATCACTTGCAATGTCTTGTGTACAGGAGATGTTTTTGGCACTAAAACGATAGTTATCCTCTTTTAAAAAGTAGAGCCCCTCTTCAATAACTTTCCACTCAAAATCAGCATGCAAATGGGCTTGAAGTTTTTCTAAATGTTTAGGATTACGAACTAAGATATAAAGACCTGAGGCAAGTGTCGTAACCTTATGGACATAAACAATAAGATGCACACTGTTTTCAAAATGCTCAAGATTCCCACTAACGGAGTCCATCAAGGCGATAAATTGCTCATAACTGATTGTGGCATTATACTTATCCATCACCTGAGCACTACGGCGTTTTAAGATGATATCTTTAGCACTTTGGCTAGGTGCTTTGATATGTTGCGTTAGAGGCATAAAAGGTTTTTGCGCATCTAAATTAGTATGGGTGATATCATTAATAGTTTCAAGCACATCCCATGGATGATGTTGATGTGAGAGTTGATTGACAATACCTTCAAACTGTTTGGGTAAGTACTCAAGTAAGGGCTTAATATCGATAGCACTTACAGACTCAGGAGTAATCAGTAGCAGCATATCAGCATCTTCGCGTTCATTAGGAAAAAAACGTGCTTTTTGATTAAATCCTAAAAGTGTATCAAGGTCTTCTATCTCAGGTGAAAGACGTTGTATCTTCCAACCTAAGGTTTGGGCACTTATCTGTAAGGCATGAAGGGCATGTCCTGCGTCAAGTTGACAGTAACGAAAGGAGCGTTCTCCATATTTCCAAGCTTCTCTCCATGCGATAGAACTCAACCCAATAAGAAAACTTCCCTCAGGTAAACTCTTGAAAAAATCACTTTCAAAGGTAGCTAAAGTTTCAAGATGATGATGCTCAGGTCCATAATGTGAAACAGAGATAGCATTACTATCAAAAGAGGGTGCAATAAGATAGGCTTCACTAGGTTGTAAGTTACCACTAGAGGCATTACAGCGAAGTGCCCATCCTTGATCACCATGACGTTTATAAGCACTAAGTCCTAAGGAAAATTGAAAAAACTGAGCAATAGACTCTTTACAGTAGGGTGCAGCAGGAATAGCATCGGGTATATCAAGAAGATGGTAGGGTGGGGTGGCATTATCAAAAGCAAGTGGAAGTACTATCTTTTGAGTCCCTTCATAGGAGCGATAAGGATTGGGTTGTGTTGCCCAGTCCATATAACCTAAAGAAGCTGCGTAACGAGAGGGTGCATGTTTGGAACGTTCATGATAAGCGATAACAATATCGGTGGCATTCATTAGTATTTACCTTATAATTTTATGTGCTGATTGTGTCTAAGTTTATGTAAAATAGGGCTTAGTAAAATAAGAGGCACTGCTTTCCATGAAATATTTAATATTATTACTGCCTTTCATCATGTGGGCAGAGGTTTTGAAAGTTGGAGATAAGATCACTCCCCTTTCACTTCATACGCAGTTTGAAAAAGAGGTTACAGTCTCACTTGATGGAGTGTGGATTGTGAGTTTTGATAGAGACAGTTCAGATAGAGTGAATCACTATTTTACAAGCCATGATAAAACTGATGATATTATGATCATGATTGATGCTTCAGATATTCCTTCATTGATTTTTTCGATGTTTGTAGAAGATGATTTAAGAGGATATTCTCATGCTATTTTAGTCAATTTTGATAAAAACTATATGGCAAAACTTCCACAAAAAAAAGAGGCAAACACCTTGCTATACTTACAAAAAGGTGTGATAGAAAAAATTGTTTATGTTCAGAGTGAAAGGGCACTTTCTAAAGTGCTAAAACACTCTTTTTAAGAACGTCCCGTGTCTTTTTAATATGTTGTGAGAGTTGGGTGTTTACCTCTTTATTATCAAGGTTTTCAAAACTACGCTTCCATAGTGCTAAGAGCCCTTCTGAATGTTGACGTACTTGTTTGGAAGTAAACACTGCCATGTCATCAATAAGTAAGATATCAGACCACCCCTGTATAAAACGCTCTTTATTAACATGTCCATAATACTCTTTATCAATAAGCATTTGCAGATGGTTTAAACTTTTTAACATTTCAAAAGCGGCGCGACGTGAGGTCTCATTTTGTTCACTTACTTGCGCTTGATAGGCTGTAAAAGAGAGTGAGGTGATTCCCAATGCTAAGATAAAAATAGGGATGTTCAATGCACTTTTAAGACGTGAAATCATGTGAGATACTCCTTAATGTTAATAGCATCAATCTGTTCAGGTTTGAGGTTGTCCTCGGCATATTCTATGTAGGCACCACTACGTAAAAAGAGCTCAAAAAGTTTGGCATCAATATGTTGATCCTTGACCATAAAACTCATGATTTTGAGAGACTCTGAGAGTGTCTTCGCTTTTTTATAAGGGCGGTCTGATGCGGTAAGCGCTTCAAAAATATCTGCAATTGCCATGATACGTGAAGGTATAGAAAGTTCTTCTTTACACAGCTGGCGAGGATAACCGGTACCTATCAAGGTCTCATGATGGGTTCCAGCATATTCGGGAACTCGGCTAAGATGTTCAGGGAAAGGAATGTTTTCTAACATCTTAATACTCATAATGACATGTTCATTGATTTTGTATCGCTCTTCAGGGGTAAGGGTACCTTTTGCAATACATAGATTATAGAGTTCCCCTTTATTGTAAAGGTGTTGGGGCACCTCTTCTTTAAATCCTTGTTTGGTATAGGCATCAAAATCAAAAGCATCACGTACAATAATATGCTCCGGTTTATCACTAAGTAGTTTTTCTGTTACAGGAAGTCTCTTTGCAGTAGGAGATAAACGACGTTTTTCTTCTTCTCCTAAGCCAAGAGTAGCATCAAAATGACGAAGCCATTCTTGAGCACCAATAGCGTTAATACGTGCTTGTTTGTCAGGTGACATATATTCGCCACCAACATTAGAAGCCGCGATAAAAGCAAAGTCATCTAGGAGTTGTGCTTGTTGCTTTTGCATCTGTTTAAGTGCATCCTCTTTTGAACTACCTTGGAGTTGCAACTCCAGATAGCGTATCTGCGTATCACGCCATAACACTTCAAATCGGGTACGAATCTCATGAATTCTATCATTGATAGTTTCAAGTTTTGTTGCCTTATCCACAACAAACTCCGGAGTAGTAAGTTTTCCACAGTCGTGTAGCCATGAACCAATTTCAAACTCACGCCATGCGTCTTTCCCTTCAAAATCAAAGTCTTTGAAGTTTAGGGTGTCTTTGCTAGCTGCCTCAAGTAGACTTTTAGCAATAACAGGAACACGACTACAATGCCCACCTGTATAAGCAGACTTTGCATCAATGGCATCTGCTATAAGATAGATGATAGAGTCAAGTAGCTCCTCTTGCGCTTTTTGATACTCTTGAATCTCTTGAGACATGGTGACTTGAGAAACAGAGAGGTTATGAAGTTCAATAATATTGGTTGAGACAGGTTGTACCTTAGCAAAATGACGTTGACTGATTTTGTCATTTTCTTTCATTAGTGCATAGATAGGTTTGGTGATATAAGAGGTTGAGATAAAGACAAATGGAATGGTAAGCAGTACAAAAACAATAGCAGCATAAATACCAAACATGATTTTTTCAGTATAGGGTTTTAATAGATTCTCTTTTGGTAAGATAATAGCAAGGTGAATGGTGCTATCACTTTGGTTATTTACAAGATCATGATAAACAAAAAAAGTCTGTTCACCTTCATGATAGAGACCATTTTCCTGCTTAACACCTTTTTGAAAACTTTGATAAACACTTGGCCAAGATGTAAGGGAATGTTCTTGAGAAGAAGCAATAGCCTCACCATTATTGAGGTATAAAACTAAGTGACTGTCAACATCAAAGTTCTGCGATTTTAGAAAGTTGTCTAGGTTTTTTAATGTAAAGTCAAGCCCCACCACAATTTTAGTATCGCCTACCTCTTTGGCATAAGTAATACCTTGCTCTTTTTGTGATGCAAATAGATACGGTTTTGTACGAATGACTTTATTGCTAAGAAGTGCCGCTTTATACCAAACTCTAGAGTTTATATCGTACTTTATATCCACCTCTTTTTCAAAAATAGGTTCTAAGTTTTGAGAAAGGAAACAAATGTTTGAAGTGTAAGTGCTGTTTTTATGTGTCGTTTTAAAAACTGCCCATTGACTGGTATTATCATCAAGATGATACTCTTGGCGCAGTTGGGGCATATTCTTAAGATTAAATACCTCATAAAAATCACCATTTGGATGTGCCACATACATGGCATTGATATTGGGCGATTTATGCATCACTTGGACAAAGTCATTTAAAATTGGGTGTTTTTCTTTAAGATGCAGTTGTGCATAAACTTCTGAATTGATAGAGAGTAAGGAGAGTGTTCTTTTGGTGTAGTTTTCAGAATTATTTGTAAAGGTGATGACATTACTAGCAACTTGTTTAAATGTTTTAGTAACAGCATTGACTGCGAGTTGATTGGCATAGTAGTACTGAAGCCCTAGTAAAAGGGCAACGGTAATTGAAATTAGTAGTAAAAAATTGGTTAAGATATTGATACGAATAGATATACGTGGCATTAATGCTCCTTTAAAACAGCCCTTTAAGTAGGTTGTTAATCTGTTTTCCTGCCTCTTTTTTGAGTTCACGTTCGATAAGTTTTGAAGCATCTACTTGAACTTTAGGCTGGGTAACATTACCACTTAGATGTACTTTGATTGGATTGTTGTTGGCATTGATGTCAAGTTTAGCGTCTACCTGCTTAGTTTTAGAGTTGAGATAGATTTTTTTACCAATAATGCTCGATACGTTTGAACGCATGTCTAAATCCGTATAGATTTTCTCTTTTTTGATATCAGAATGGACCGTAGTTATAAAAGTCTCAACATACATATCAACTCTACCATACTGCTTTATAAGGTCTAACATCTGATTTTTAGTGAAATGCCCTTGGGTGAGTTTTGCATCCATTTTCCCCGCTTTACGTAGAAGATTATAATCAAGTGCTCCATTAAGAGTGGCATCAAATATCTCTGGATAAATTAGCATTTTTAGCATGCCTAGGGTGTTGAGTTTACTCATATCGGCATGAAAGTCGTCATTATGGAGTGTGGCATCAATAGCACCACCAAAGAGGTTTGAATGGGCACTAAAGTCTAAGTCTTTTGCCTTTGAAAGCTCTCCTATTACGATAGCTTTACCTTTCATATGTCGTTGGGTTGCAAAGTATAGAGCATCTAGGTTAGGGATATCTGCTTTATAGTCTGTTATAAAGGCACCTTTTTTGATATTAAAACGGGCTTTTTTTATCTGAAGTTTTCCCAGTGTTGAATCAAAAAGCAGTTGTGTGTCAATGGTGTTATTTACAAGCAGTGACGTTGTCTTAGCACTAAAGGTTGTTGGTGGCATTTTCTTAAACTCAAAAGCTTTTTCAACGGTTTTCGTGACAACTTTACCTTGTGTAATGGTTGTTGTGACTTCACCTGAGAGTTTTCCAGATCTTGCATCAGGGATATCAACATTGATGTTAAGCAGTCCATCTGCATAATGAGGTTGGGCTACCATATGCAGAATTTGTGAGAGTTGCATATCTTTGATATTGGCATGAAGGGCATGAGGCACAAAGTTTTTAAGCAGTGCGTCAAAAGAGGCATTTGCTTGAGCAATGGTAGCCACACCGGTTACCTTTAAAGATTTTTTATTCCCTTTTGCAGAGGTTTTTAGTTTTAAAGAACCTTGTAAAGGAGCTCCTGTAAGTGCTTTGAGTTGTGCTAAGTTGGCAACAGATAGTGTGGTGTCAATATTCATAGCTAAGGTCTCAGGTGTTAGGGTCCCTTTTGAAGAGAGTTTCGCAAGATTGGATATAAGTCCAACCGTAAAATCAACATCTTCACCTTTTAATGCTACTTTTGCGGTACTACTAAAAGTAGTTTTAGGAAGGGCTACACCAAATGCTTTTTTAATACTCTCACGATATACCAACCCCTGTGTTATATTTAGATTGAGACTTCCTTGAAGGTTCTTGGGATCAAGATTAGTAAGTTTAATATCGGCA
>Ga0256826_1001529_pt1 | contig 14368 bp, 12 predicted proteins | sample CV79metaG_FD_185975 | JGI IMG/M metagenome (GOLD analysis project Ga0256826, IMG submission 185975) | Hydrothermal vent microbial communities from East Pacific Rise, Pacific Ocean - CV79 | ecosystem: Environmental > Aquatic > Marine > Hydrothermal vents | place: Pacific Ocean: East Pacific Rise...
ACTTCTTTAATTTGCTTTGGAATTTCAATAATTTTAGAATTATCAAGTTTAGCAATTTGTTCAGATTCTGAAATATCTGTTTTGGCTACTTTTTGAGAAATATTTTGTTCTAAAATTTGATGATTTGAAAAATTTGAATCAAAGAAATATATTTTATCCCAATTTTCCACTTCTTTAATTTGCTTTGGAATTTCAATAATCTTAGAATTATCTAATTTAGCAATTTGTTCAGATTCTACAATATCTTTTTTAGAAATATTTTGCTCTAAAATGTGATGATTTGAAAAATTTGAATCAAAGAAATATATTTTATCCCAATTTTCTACTTCTTTAATTTGCTGTGGAATTTCAATAATTTTAGAATTATCTAATTTAGCAATTTGTTCAGATTCTGAAATATCTGTTTTGGCTACTTTTTGAGAAATATTCTCTTCTAAAATTTGATGATTTGAAAAATTTGAATCAAAGAAATATATTTTATCCCAATTTTCCACTTCTTTAATTTGCTTTGGAATTTCAATAATCTTAGAATTATCAAGTTTAGCAATTTGTTCAGATTCTACAATATCTTTTTTAGAAATATTTTGCTCTAAAATGTGATGATTTGAAAAATTTGAATCAAAGAAATATATTTTTTCCCAATTTTCAACTTCTTTAATTTGCTTTGGAATTTCAATAATCTTAGAATTATCAAGTTTAGCAATTTTTTCAGATTCTGCAATATCTGTTTTGGCTACTTTTTGAGAAATATTTTGTTCTAAAATTTGATGATTTGAAAAATTTGAATCAAAGAAATATCTTTTATCCCAATTTTCAACTTCTTTAATTTGCTTTGGAATTTCAATAATCTTAGAATTATCTAATTTAGCAATTTTTTCAGATTCTGAAATATCTGTTTTTGCTACTTTTTGAGAAATATTCTCTTCTAAAATTTGATGATTTGAAAAGTTTGAATCAAAGAAATATATTTTATCCCAATTTTCAACTTCTTTAATTTGCTTTGGAATTTCAATAATCTTAGAATTATCTAATTTAGCAATTTGTTCAGATTCTATAATATCTTTTTTAGAAATATTTTGCTCTAAGATTTGATGATTTGAAAAATTTGAATCAAAGAAATATATTTTATCCCAATTTTCCACTTCTTTAATTTGCTGTGGAATTTCAATAATCTTAGAATTATCTAATTTAGCAATTTGTTCAGATTCTACAATATCTTTTTTAGAAATATTCTCTTCTAAAATTTGATGATTTGAAAAGTTCGAATCAAAGAAATATATTTTATCCCAATTTGCCACTTCTTTAATTTGCTTTGGAATTTCAATAATTTTAGAATTATCAAGTTTAGCAATTTTTTCAGATTCTGAAATATCTGTTTTGGCTACTTTTTGAGAAATATTCTCTTCTAAAATTTGATGATTTGAAAAGTTTGAATCAAAGATATATATTTTATCCCAACTTTCCACTTCTTGAGTTTTCTTTGGAATTTCAATAATCTTAGAATTATCTAATTTAGCAATTTGTTCAGATTCTGCAATATCTTTTTTTGCTACTTTTTGAGAAATATTTTGTTCTAAAATTTGATGATTTGAAAAATTTGAATCAAAGAAATATATTTTGTCCCAATTTTCTACTTCTTGAATTTTCTTTGGAATTTCAATAATCTTAGAATTATCTAATTTAGCAATTTGTTCAGATTCTGAAATATCTTTCTTTGCTACTTTTTGAGAAATATTTTGTTCTAAAATTTGATGATTTGAAAAATTTGAATCAAAGAAATATATTTTGTCCCAATTTGCCACTTCTTTAATTTGCTTTGGAATTTCAATAATCTTAGAATTATCAAGTTTAGCAATTTGTTCAGATTCTGAAATATCTGTTTTTGCTACTTTTTGAGAAATATTCTCTTCTAAAATTTGATGATTTGAAAAATTTGAATCAAAGAAATATATTTTATCCCAATTTTCCACATCTTTAATTTGCTTTGGAATTTCAATAATCTTAGAATTATCAAGTTTAGCAATTTGTTCAGATTCTGAAATATCTGTTTTTGCTACTTTTTGAGAAATATTCTCTTCTAAAATTTGATGATTTGAAAAATTTGAATCAAAGAAATATATTTTATCCCAATTTTCAACTTCTTTAATTTGCTGTGGAATTTCAATAATTTTAGAATTATCAAGTTTAGCAATTTGTTCAGATTCTGAAATATCTTTTTTTGCTACTTTTTGAGAAATATTTTGTTCTAAAATTTGATGATTTGAAAAATTTGAATCAAAGAAATATATTTTTTCCCAATTTTCAACTTCTTTAATTTGCTTTGGAATTTCAATAATCTTAGAATTATCAAGTTTAGCAATTTGTTCAGATTCTACAATATCTTGTTTAGAAATAAACTCTTCTAAAATGTGATGATTTGAAAAATTTGAATCAAAGAAATATACTTTATCCCAACTTTCAATTTCTTGAGTTTTCTTTGGAATTTCAATAATCTTAGAATTATCTAATTTAGCAATTTGTTCAGATTCTGAAATATCTGTTTTGGCTACTTTTTGAGAAATATTCTCTTCTAAAATTTGATGATTTGAAAAATTTGAATCAAAGAAATATACTTTATCCCAATTTTCCACTTCTTTAATTTTCTGTGGCATTTCAATAATCTTAGAATTATCAAGTTTAGCAATTTGTTCAGATTCTGAAATATCTGTTTTGGCTACTTTTTGAGAAATATTCTCTTCTAAAATTTGATGATTTGAAAAATTTGAATCAAAGAAATATATTTTATCCCAATTTTCAACTTCTTTAATTTGCTTTGGAATTTCAATAATCTTAGAATTATCAAGTTTAGCAATTTGTTCAGATTCTGCAATATCTTTTTTTGCTACTTTTTGAGAAATATTTTGTTCTAAAATTTGATGGTTTGAAAAATTTGAATCAAAGAAATATATTTTATCCCAATTTTCAACTTCTTTAATTTGCTTTGGAATTTCAATAATCTTAGAATTATCAAGTTTAGCAATTTGTTCAGATTCTACAATATCTTTTTTAGAAATATTTTGTTCTAAAATTTGATGATTTGAAAAATTTGAATCAAAGATATATATCTTATCCCAACTCTCAGATTTTTTCATATAAGCATTTGCAGTTTCAATTATCTTATTTTCTTGGCGGTCATATCCCATATAAACAATCTCTTCAGGTGGAGAATCCTCAAAGTCTTCAACCTCATCAATTATAATTATTCTCTCTTCATTTTTTAGCTCTTGATAATTTAATAAAATATTATTTCTATTTTCTTGTAAGTTCTCAGTTGTATTTATTTCCACAGTATCGTATTTTTTAGTTTCAAATCTCGAGCTATTTATATCTGGCACATTTATAATACTTGAAATAAACATATCTTGAATACTACTTATTTTGAGAATATCAAGATATGAAGCTCCTGCAATACCAAAAGCTGAAATTATTATTACAAGACTAAATTTACCTAATCTGATTTTTGGAAAGCTTGGAAATGAATCTTTTGGAAATCTAAAAATTAATTTAAAATATGAAGATGTTTTTTTAGAATTAGCAATATATTTTTTACATCTCAACTCAAGTTGAAATAATCTACTTTTATCCATTAATAAACTCATTCTCTAAAGCTGACATAACCAATATGCACTTATCTAGTTTATTAAATTTTATAATATTCTCTTTTTTTGCAACTTCTATAATTTCAAAACTTGTATTTATCATCTTTTCCAATTTTCCTATATTTCCGTTTGTCGCCGTATAAATAAAATTTATATCCTCTTCAATCTCTTTTATATTTACAAATTCTGTTATAAATAATTTAAAATCATCTTCTGATAATTTATCTATCAAAATATTTTCTCGAGCTGTAAAATTAAAGGTTTGTTCTAAATCTTGAGGCGTTGCAAAAACTTTATCAACTACAATTAAAATTTTTAAATCTCTAATATCGTGAATCGACCTGCCAATTTCATCAATTAATGGACTGAGTTCTTCGTGAATATTATCAATAATAATTGTATGATTTATTTTTTTAAAAGCATCATTTACCCTAACTTTCATTTCGTTAATTTTAACATTTCTAGAAAAATGCTTATTTCGTAATTTATAATATATATCTTCTAATAAATCTTTTTCAAGCCGAGGTGGTTCAGTTATTAAAAATACTGACTCCTCTTGAACCTCATCAACAATAGATTTAATTAATCTGCTTTTACCCACCCCATTCTCACCAGAAATTATAAAAATTCCTCTGTCATTTGAATAAATTAAGTCGGAAATTATATCCTTAGTTTCGCTTAAAGATTCAGCATTAAAAAAATCTATATCTTTGAAATCCACCCTCAACTCCTTTTTTTTAGAATTTGTATCTTAACATTGTTTTCTGCTCAAAATCATATTTCTTAATAGAATTATCAATCGGTTCTGAATCATAATCATAAGAAAAATGAATCAAAAGAGAAATTTTTTCTGTAATCTGATTTTCAAGTTGCAAGGTTTGAATCAAATCAAAATCCTTAGGAACTAAAATATCAGGTTGAAAATATAAAACATAGCTAATATCTGTTTTCTCATTTATCGGACAAACCATATTTACATAAAAATTGCTTTTAACAGAATTTTTACTTTCTATATTCGTGTCTAAATAGGATTCGCGAACAAACATCGGACTCAAACCAAAGTAGATTTTTTTTTCAAATGGTTTCCACCTTGCACCGATTCCAAAAAGTCCCCGAAAAGCTAATTTCTGAAATTCATTACTTTCAACTTGTCCGAAATATTCCCAATTTAAGGTTTTTGAAATACCCATAATATGGCGAGAATGCAAATATGCCTTATTTACAGTTTTATGGTAAATTCCATCATATTTACTTTGTTGAAAAGTGTAGCTTCCGCTGAAAAGCCAAATTGCATTTTTTTTGAACTTTTGAAGCGATGAGGAAACAGAGTATTTTTCTCTTTCACTATTTCCTTTTGAAAAATTTATCCCTAAATCAACAGAGCCATAGACTCCAATATCTTTTTCTCCAATCTCTACAATATCAATCGCCTTAATCCCAAAAAGGGAGGTAGCGAAAGTAAGAGAGATTGCTAAAAGTGTTTTTTTCATCTATAAATTTCTGAACTCTTTTTCAATTTTAAGTAGAGAATCGCCAACAGAAATAAGTTTTTCGTAGTTACAGCTATCGCCAAACTCTTTTCTCATTTCGTCAAAAGAAACCATTTTCTCAATTTTGATATATCTAGCTAAAACTTGCATAAATCTTTCGTGTCCAAGTTCTGCAAACTCTGTAATAAAACTAACACCTTGAAAGTTGATAATTTGGTCAGCAATTATAGTTGCGATTATCTCTTTTTTCAAAAGGTGATTTAAGATTTCAGTCGAGAATTGGTGAAGAGATTTCGGGAAATATTCAAATAGAAATTCACTACTTGAAAATGAGTTGATGATTTTGTCATCTTGAATTAAAAGTTTAGTCAAAAAGATTTTTGAGTAAGAAAAAAGAAATGAAAGATTTGGGCGAGTCAAAGAAAAATCATTTTCAGATGGAATTGCAAATGATTCTCTTTGAAATTCAGGTAGATTATTTTCAAGAACATTTACAACTTGTGCAAATTTTTCAATTCCATTTTTCGCTCGAGTTTCATCTAAAGAAAGTCCTAAAGCTTGGTTGTAACTTGAAGCTAAAACTAAATCAACAACCTCATCAGTAGATTTTTCTAAGATTTCATATCTCTCTTCTGAATGAAGTTTAATTTGAGAAAGTAGAATTTTAATATTAACTTCGTGGTCTGAAATATTTACACCCGCAGAGTTATCAATTCCGTCAAGGTTAATTTTTCCACCTTTTTTTGCAAATTCAACTCTAGCTTTTTGAGTAAATCCGAGATTTCCGCCCTCGCAAACTGCAAAAGCTTGTAAGTCTTGAGCATCAACTCGAACCCCAATATTTCCAATATCGCCAACTTCTGAATTATCCTCTTTTGAAGATTTAACATAAGTTCCAACTCCGCCATTAAAAAGTAAATCAACTTTTGCTGTTATCATTTTTTTGATGAGGTTTTCACCGCTAATTTCATTTTCAGAAATATTAAAAAGAGATTGCATCTCAGCAGAAACTGGAATATTTGAATCTGATTTTTTGAAAACTCCACCACCTTTTGAGATTAGCTCTTTATTGTAATTTCTCCACGAGCCATTTTCACTTGTAAATAATCTTTGTCGCTCTTTAAAAGCAATTTCAGAATCAGAATTTGGGTCAATGAAAATTTCACTGTGGCTGATTGCTCCGATAAGATTAAATTTTGAACTTAGATTGATTCCATTTCCGAATACATCACCGTTCATCGAGCCGATTCCAACTACTGAAATTGATTCATTATAGAAATTCACACCTTTTTCTAAGAAGAATCTTTCTGTTGAAACGAAAGAACCTTTTGCTGTAATTCCTAAATCTTTATGAGAATATCCGTGACTTCCTCCACTTGCAAAAGCATCACCAAGCCAGAAATGTCGAGAAATTGAAATGTCATTTGCAACATCGCTCATTTGTGCAGTTCCCTTATCCGCAGCTACCACAAAATAAGTGTCGTCAGAATCGTAGCAAACCATATTTGGATATCGGACAATTTGACCATTTTCGCGATTATCCACTAAATCTAAAAGGTTATTAATAAATGTTGAGTACAATCTATTAAAAACTTCTTTTGAAACCTCATCGGTTAAAATTAAGAATCCACCTTTTGCACCTGCGGGAACGATAATTGAGTTTTTACCATCTTGGGTAATCATCAAAGATTTTATCTCTTCTCTAAAATCCGCTCTTTCGCTCCATCTTAAACCGCCTCGGCTTACTTTTGTCATTCGTAAATGAGTTCCCATAAATTCAGGGTGAAATACAAACATCTCAAAATTTGGCTGAAGACCCTCTAATAGATTTTTAAAGTTTTTAACTTCAACTTTAATAGAAATTGGAGCTCTATATAAAAAGTAATTTGTTCTTACAATATTTCTAAAAACAGCATTTATAATTTGAGAGAATTCGCCTTGAAAATTATCTAGATTTGCAGATTGTTCAGAAAGTTTTTCTTCTCTGTTTTTTGTATTTGGTGAAAATTTTGTTACGAAATAATTTTTTAAGACTTCGGTATATTCCGTGTTTGCTACAAGATAAGATGAAATTTCAAATGAAGTTGTTTTTGGTAATAATTGATTTATGTATTCGCTCACAGTTTTGAAAAGCATCAGTTCTTTAATTAGAAAGTTTCCTTTGTCGTTTAACTTTCCTAGGATACATTCCTCTTTTTTTATAAGTTTTTCCATAAAATATTTTCCTTTTGAGTTTTTTCTAAATAAAATGATAACATTTTAATGTAATTTACAAGCTAGGATTTTTCAATGAAAATAATAACTAATATAAATATTATAGTTTTGCTTTCAATACTCGTATTAGTTGAAACTATGTATTTAATCGATTTGCAAACCAAATCAGATAATGCGATAGCCGAATTAATGATTTTAAAATCAGAAGAGCAAATGTTAGATGATACAAATTATTTGGATAGAAATGAGACACTTCCTATTATTCAAAAAGTTATTAAAAAACAAGATTATCCACAAAATAATTTTCTTAAAATAACTCCAATTTTAAATAATGTAAATCTTTTAAAGAAGTATGTTATCAAGAAAAAATATGATGTAAAAACCGTGTCTATAAAAGTAAAGAAAACATTATTTATCGGTTCTGTGTTACCTGCAATTCTGCAAAGTCGTAATAAGTTGCTTACAACCTATAAAAGTGTTGAAGAATTGAAAGTTGCAGACCTGACAATTCAAGATGAAGAATATTTGAATATTTTATTTAAAGCTTATAAAGTCAAAAAGGGTAATATTCAAAAATTATTATTGGCAATCAAACCTCATTCTGTTAGTGTAATTATGGCTCAAGCAGTTTTAGAAAGTGGTTGGGGAACTTCACGATTCTACAAAGAAGCAAATAATATTTTTGGAATATGGTCTTTTAACGAAGATGATGAAAGAATAAAAGCTCGACGAGATAAAAAAGTATATTTAAGGAAATATGATTCTTTAGTTGAAGCGGTCGATGATTATATGTTAATGCTTGGACGAAATCCTCGATATGAAGATTTTAGAAAAACCCGATTTAGAACAAATAATCCTTATGAAATTATTAAGCATTTAGAAATATATTCAGAATTGAGAAAAGAGTATGTTCGCAGATTAAACTCGGTAATTCGAGCAAACAGATTTACAAAATATGATAATCAAAAAATGGAGGCGATAGACCTTGCTGAATAGACGAAACTTTATTTTAGGCGGAACTGCCCTACTTTTATCAAGTTGTAGCAAATCGCAATTTGAAGACAAAAGTATAAATATAAATCACAATAAAAAAGTAAAATTGAAACTTGCGACAAGTTGGCCAGACAATTTTCCGATTATGGGAACGGGAGTAACGGAGTTTGCAGACCGAGTTCGAGAGATAAGCGGGGGTTCAATCGATATTCAAGTTTTTGGAAAAAATCGGCTTGTTCCCGCTTTAGCAGTTTTTGATGTTGCATCGACAGGCGGAATTGATATTTTTCATTCAGGTCCATATTATTGGAAAGGTAAAAATTTAGCAATTTCGATTTTCGGAGGTGTGCCTTTTGGAATGTCGCCTGTTGAAACTATGAGCTGGTTTAAAAACGGTGGCGGGTATGAACTTTGGCGAGAAACTTACGACAAATATAATTTATATCCGCTTTTAGGTGGAAATACTGGGACTCAAATGGGCGGGTGGTTTCGGAAGAAAATCAGTTCGCTTCAAGATTTACAAGGTTTAAAAATGAGAGTTCCAGGATTGGGCGGAGAAGTATTTTCAAGATTAGGAGTAAATCCGATTTTGCTTCCAGCAGGAGATATTTTCACCGCTTTGGAAAGAGGAACAATCGATGCAACGGAATGGGTTGGACCAGCTTTAGATATTAAAATGGGATTTGACAAAGTCGCAAAATATTATTATAGCGGTTGGGCAGAACCAGCTTCAGTTTTGGAATTGACTTTCAATAAGCAATCGTGGGCGAAACTTTCAAAAGAGCAACAGGGAATGGTTGAGTTAGCTTCTCAAGAGATGAACACAAATATGCTTTACAATTTCCAAACTGAAAATTCAATAGCTTTAGAAAAAATGACTCAAAATAATGAAATTGAGATTTCAGCTTTTCCCGATGAGGTTTTGAAAAAAGCTAAATTGGAAACTGTAAAAATGATGTCTCAATTTGCTTCTGAAAATCCTGAATTTGATAAAGTGTGGAAAAGCTACTCCACATTTTTAGAAAAAAATAAAAAATGGACAAATCTAAGCTCAAGGAATTACCTAAATGCTAGATAGAAAACTTTTTTTAATTCCACTTTTTTTTGTAGGGTGTTTTTCGGATAAAGAGATAGAAAATAAGGAAATCACTAAATCGATTGAGACTTTTGTTCCTGCCAAAGTTGAGGGCGGACTTATTGAAATGGAAAGGCAAGACCTCGGCGATTATATAACTCCCGAAATGGTGTTAATCCAAAAGGGCAATTTCACGATGGGCGATATTACAAATTCGGGAACTTTGAACGAACGACCAACTCATAAAGTCAAAATTAACTATGAATTTTTTATTTCTAAACACGAAATCACTTTTGAAGAATATGATAAATTTGTCAAAGATACAAAACATATTTCTCCAAACGATGAGGGATTTGGTAGAGAAAGTAATCCTGTTATAAATGTAAGTTATAACGATGCCTTAGAATATCTGAAATGGCTTAGCAAAAAAACAGGCGATAAATATCGATTGCCGACAGAAACGGAATGGGAATATGTAGCGAGAGCTGGAACAAATAGTAGATTTTTTTTCGGCGATAGTGTAAAAGATATAATTCATTACAGTTGGTTTTGGCAAAATCTTGAAGATGGACCTCATCAGATAAAAACAAAATTACCAAATCAATGGAATATTTACGATATGGCGGGAAATGTTTGGGAATGGTGCGACGACTGGTATATTTCAAATTTGGAGGCAATTCCGAGAAATGGTCGAGGCTATTCAGTTTCCACAGGTGAAAAAGTTGTAAAGGGCGGGTCGTGGAATGATGATGCTTTAAATTTGCGACATAGTAATCGCACAGGTTTTTCTCCGACAATCAAAATGAATGATACAGGCTTTCGAGCCGTAATGGAGTATTGAAATGGCAAATATATCAGCTTTAGGAAATCAGATTCATATCAATCAAAATGTAAATATGATTGCCAACAAATTTATCAATTCCCACGCAAGATGTGTTTCTCAAGAGATGGTAAATTCGGATAATTTTGAGGCAAATCACAAACGGCTGAAAGATACTCGCGAAATGGAGGAGTCCGAAGCAATCGACGAACACCTGAATGACAGCGAGGTATATTCAGAAAAACCAATTTTCAGAAAAAGAGGTCAAAGTGAAGAGCATAAGAAAAATCCATATATCATAAATGATAAAATCAAAAAAATTGATATAACTATTTAAACTCTCATCTTCGGGCTTTGACCCGAAAATATATTAATTCCTACCCTTTTCTCCTCCTATAATTCTATATAATTCGATAATCAGTTATCTATTTTGGTAAAATAATTATAAAAATGGAGTTTAAAGAGTATGGAACAAAAACAAGAAAGCATAGTAAAAAGAACTTGTAAAGAGTTAGGAATTACTCAAAAAAAGTTAGCAGAAATATTAGGAATCAGTGAAAGTTCAATAAAAAGAATTGCCTCATCAGAACCAACAAAACAGATAGAAAATAGCATAAAATTATTATTAGAAAATTATCAATTAAAACAAGATTTATTTAAAATTGAGGAATTCCAAAATAATTTAAAAAACTTTCTCTATATTGATACTAAGAAGTACAAAGCAGTATTAATTTAATACTTACTTAATATTAAATAAGATAACATTCGGTTTATATTAATACTAAAAGGGTAAAAGAGTGGCTAATATAATCCCATTTACATTTGATAAGCTATCAATTAGGCTAATTATTACTGAGAATTCACAAGAGCTTTTTGTGGCTAAAGATATTGCTAAGCTTCTCGGTTACAAAGATACTGACCAAGCAATTAGACAACATTGTAAGAATGCAAAAAGCTACCCCGTTAATTTAACGGGTCAGGTTAGAAACACAAAATTAATTCCAGAATCAGATGTTTGGAGATTGATTATAAAATCTCGTTTAGCAGAAGCTGAAAAGATTGAGAATTGGATTATGGAAGAAGTTCTGCCAACTATTCGTAAAACTGGTTCATATTCTCTTGAAATTGAAAAACCTAAACTTGATTTAACAGAACTTTTAGAGGATTCTAAAAAAGCTTTAGAACTTATCCATCTTTTTGAAAATGAGAATCCTGTTAATTTAATCAAACTTGACCGTTTTATGAAAAACAATGAAAAAACTTCACCCCTTGAACTTCTTGAAATGGATTTTAAAAATAGCTATTTTATTCCAGTTGAACTTGGAAATATTATCGGAAAATCTCCAGTTGAAATCAATCAACTTTTAGCAAAAAACGGTTTTCAATTTAGAGAAAATGGAGTTTGGAAAACAACAGAAAAAGGTAAAGAGTTTTCTATCTCTTTTCAAAATGGTAGCTATTTTCAAATTAAGTGGAAATTAGAAGTTTTGATATAATTATAAGAAATAAAAGGAAATTGATGTTTAGAAAACTTATTTTACTATCTGCTTTAGGTATTCAACTCTTTGGATATTCTTTAACAATTCAAACAACCCCAAGCGATGCACGAGTTCGGATTATGAATATTAATCCAAAATATTATGATGGAATAGATTTAGAAAATGGTCGTTATTTAATTTATGTGGATAAAAGCGGATTAACAACTTTCAAAAAATGGATAGAAATAAATAGTGATATTTCGCTAAAAGTTAATCTGTATTCTCAAGAGATAAATATTGCAAGTTCAAAATATGAGAATATTAAGATTCAACCAACATCACAAGATAAAATATTTATTCGAGAATATACATATTTGGCAAGTGAAAATGATAGTAAAAATTCATCAAGAAGAAAAGCGATTGAAGAATTAAAACTTTTACTTTCTCAAGAAGTGGGAACTCATATTGAAAATTATCTTGAAATTGAAGAGAAAAATGTAAATGGAGTTACTTACACATCTATAAATAGTGAGATTAAATCTCTCTCATCTTCAATTACAAAACTCAAAATTTTAGATGAAAATTGGAATGGTCGGAAATATTGGATAAAAGCAAGTGTTCGGATTAACGAAAAAAGAACTATTGAACTTATTTTAGAGGCTTTAAAATCTAAAGCAAGTGAGAAAGATGTTAAAAGATTAAATAAGATTTTGGCTGAACAGAAAAGGGAACTTGAAAACCGAAGTTCGGAGGTTTCAGATATAAATAAAAAACTTGTATCTCAAGAGATTGTAAATGAGGCTCGAAAAAATGAAGTTTTAAAGATGAAAAAGGAGCTTGTAAAATTTCAGGAAGAGGAACTTTTACAGAAGAAAGAGGAGGAGAAATATTCAAGTGAGTTGGAGAGAAAGAAAGCTTTAATTAAAAAACTGAATAAAAAGACAAAAAATAAAGTTGAGAAGATGAAAAAAGAGTGGTTAGCGAAAGTTGAACTTCTTTGTAGTTTTGATATTGGGACGAGTAAGAAAGATATTGAAGAGATTGCGGGGGTTAGGTTTTCTAGTTATAATCCAAAATATCATATATCTACACCATCAATATTAAGATTAAAGTTAAACTATCCTTATAAGTTAGAATTTAAATTTGGATATAGAGATGAAAATAATATTTATTTATATAATAAATATTGTAGTAAATTTCTTGAAATAATAGAAATGGAAAAAGATGAAAAAAACAATAATTTAAAAGAAGCTGTTAATTTAAAAGAAGATGTTTGGGGTGGTTTGTCATATGACATTACAAAATAAAACCTCTCTGCTTCTAGGAAATGGAATTAATTTTTTAGGAGATTCTCAGGGCTTAAGTTGGAAAGAATTGCTTTTAGAAGTTATAGATTCAATCGGAAAAGAAAATATTATTGATATAGAATCAAAGAGAAATTACCTTTTTTTATATGAAGAAATTTTTACTCGAGCTAAAAAATATACTAACCTCGGAAATGAATATCAGTTACAGAGTATGATTGCACAGAAAATTCAAAATAATATAAAACCAAATAGTTATCATACAAAAATTTATGAGTTAGGATTTACAAATATTTTAACTACAAATTACGATTATGCCTTAGAAAATGCTCTTGGCTTTAATACAAAAAAAAATAAGGAAAAAAAATATTCTCTTTATCGAAAATATACTGAATATTATAGCGATACTACTATTTGGCATATTCACGGAGAAATTAATAATCCCAATAGTATAATACTTGGCTATGATTTTTATATAAAAAGTATTTATCAAATGCAAAGATATATTAAAAAATATTTAAAACCATATCCTAATAAAGATTATAAAAATAGTTGGGTTGATATTTTTTTATATGATGATATTTATATTCTTGGCTTAACTCTTGATTTTGATGAATATGATTTATGGTTTCTACTTTCTTATAGAAATAGAGAAGCCTTAAAAAATAGAAATATATTTCAAAATAAAATCACTTATATCTATTTTGAATGTGAGAATAGTAGAGAACAAGACAAAGAAAAATTAACTTTATTAGATGTATTTGGTGTTTCAATTTATACAATAAAATTATTTAATTGTGATTATAAACAAGGTTATGATACATTTATAAAAGATTTTGAGAATGGAAAAATAAAATGATTCTTAAACTCCTAACCATAATTCTCCCCCTCTCTCTTTTCGCTGATTTACCAAATTGGTATTTCACCGAAAGTAGTTCAAAAGTTCCAATCTGTTTAAAACTTAATTCAAGTATTTCACAATTACGAATTATCGCAATAGCAAAAGCCCAATCTCAACTTCTTCGACAAATCAAAACTCAAGTTGAAAGCGAACTTGTAATAATCCATAATTCAAACTCAACAACTGGAAAAACCTCCTCTGAAATAAATGAGAAAATTTCTCAAAAAGCTCAAGGAATAATTCAAGGTAAAAAGGTTCTGAAATCTGGCATATTCTATTTTGATGGTGTAAAAAACTATTGCATTTTATATGGAAAATAATTTAAGAGAAAGGAGTCAAAATCAATAGAGAAGATACAAAACTTTTGATTGATATTCTGAAAACTGAAATTGATGTCATTCATAAAAAACTTCTCTTCTTTTTAGGAGCTGTCGCAGGTTCTTGGTTTTATGGTT
>Ga0256826_1001530_pt1 | contig 14368 bp, 9 predicted proteins | sample CV79metaG_FD_185975 | JGI IMG/M metagenome (GOLD analysis project Ga0256826, IMG submission 185975) | Hydrothermal vent microbial communities from East Pacific Rise, Pacific Ocean - CV79 | ecosystem: Environmental > Aquatic > Marine > Hydrothermal vents | place: Pacific Ocean: East Pacific Rise...
AGCAATATTTATCTAAACATGGTTTTAAAAATTTGCAAATAAGATTTGGAAAAAGTGCTTTTTCAAATATAGAGTATATTTTAAGTAAAAAAGCTGAACTTATGCCTATAGCAACAGCAGTGGGGGCTTATAATATAAAAAGATTAGGGCTTAAAGATAAAATAGTAAAAACAAAAATTAAACCATATCTTTCAAAAGGTTTATTCATAGCATTCAATATCAATACTCCAGACTATATAATAAATAAATGGCAAAAAGCATTAGATGATATTAAAGATGATGGAATATATACTAAAATAATGAATAAGTATAAATAATATGTTTAAAGGAATTGTTTCAAAAACTATATTTATTGTGGGTTCTATAACTATTTTTTTATTTATAGGAACAGGATATCTATTAAATAAAAATAACATAGAATTAATTAATAAAATTAGAGAAACAAATAAAGAGTTTAATAATAAATCTATAAGTAAAAGGCTTGAAAATAGTTTAGAAATAAATAAAGAGCAGATGCAATATATTATCAAAATGATATCAAAGAATTCATCACAATTCTTATTAAATTATGATATTGAGGCATTGCAAGAAAGTCTATCTTTTGATATAAAACCTAAACTAATAAAAGCAATAGAGATTTATGATAGTTATGTTGATGAAGTATTTCTTATAGCTTATAAAAAAAATAAAAATATTTTATTTGATAAAACTTTACCAAAAGAGTATAAAAACTATTCAAAAATAAAAATTATAATTTATGAAAATAGCGTTGATAAGAAGTCACCAAAGATTGGTACAGTTACTTTGTATTATGATGAAAATATTATTATAAAACAAATTGAAAATCTAAAAAAGAATGCAATGAATGAGTTAAATAGATTTGATAAACAGATTACTCATGAGATGAAAGAATCAAATACAAGAATACTTATTATGTTTTTTATATTATTGGTTGTTATTTTATCAATTATAAGTTTATTGCTTTTTAGATTTGTAAATAAACCATTAAATATCTTAAAAAGTGGTTTAGATCAATTCTTTTTATTTCTACAACATAAAACTATAAATATAAAAAAGATTGATCTTGATACATCTGATGAGTTTGGACAAATGGCAACTTCTTTGAATGCTAATATACAAGTAAGTGCAAAACTTCATAATGAGATATATGAATTAAATAAGAATCTTGAAGATAAGATTGTAAAAAGAACTACTGAATTAGAATCTCAAAAAGAGAAAGCTCAACAAGCGAATAAGTTAAAATCAGAATTTTTAGCAAATATGTCACATGAGATAAGAACTCCTATGAATGGTATAATAGGTATGTCTCATCTATTATTGCAAACTAAGTTAAGTAGTAAACAAAGTAATTATTTAGAAAATATTGATAATAGTGCAAATTCACTTTTAAATATTATAAATGATATTTTAGATTTTAGTAAAATAGAAGCAGGTAAGTTAGAGTTAGATTTTATAGATTTTGATATTTATGAAATGATTAAAAGAATTGCTAGTATTGTAGAATATAAAGCTTTTGAAAAAGGTCTTGAATTTAAAGTTGAGTTTGATAAGAATGTACCTCAATATATTTATGCCGATAATCTAAGAATAGGACAAGTTCTTATAAATCTTTTAAATAATGCTGTTAAGTTTACACATAGAGGTAGTGTAACTATAAATATTAAAAATAAAGAAGATATATTAGTTTTTGATATTATAGATACAGGGATAGGCTTGACTGTTGTACAGCAAGAAAAGTTATTTCAGTCATTTTCTCAAGCAGATGGCACAACTACTAGAAAATATGGTGGAACTGGATTAGGTCTTTCAATATCTAAACAATTAGTAGAATTGATGGATGGAAAAATATGGATGGAAAGTGAAATTGATAAAGGGAGTAAATTTAGTTTTTCAATACCATTTAAAGAAGGTAATTTAAAAAATATAAATAAAGTAGAAAATATACAAGTAGATATCTCATCAATACAAAATAGTAATATACTTCTTGTAGAAGACAATGTCATAAATCAAGAGATTATTATAGGGTTACTAGAAGAGAGTAAAATAAATATTGATATAGCTTTCAATGGTAAGGAAGCAGTAGAATTATATAGTGTAAATCCATTAAAATATGAATTAATTTTAATGGATTTACAGATGCCAATAATGGATGGATATGAAGCAACAAAGATTATTCGTAATAGCAAAGATGGAGAAGATATACCTATTATTGCATTAACAGCAAATGCTATGAAAGAGGATATTTTAAAAACAAAAGCTGTTGGGATGAATGAACATTTAAATAAGCCAATAGATGTAGATGTTTTGAAAGAAACATTGTTAAAATATATATCTAAAAAAGTTGATCCAATATATTCACAGATGGAAAATAAAGATATAATTGATATACCAAACTTTATAAATATTGATATAAAAGTAGGTCTTAGATATATGTCAAATAATAAAAAACTATATATAAAAATACTAAAAGATTTTTATATAAATTATAAAGATATTAAACTTGAAGATTTAGATGATACTAACCTTACAAGAGCGGCACATACCATTAAAGGATTATCTGCAAATATTGGAGCAAATAGATTAAGTATAATATCAAAAGAGATAGAGGAAACTTTAGATAAAAACCTTTTTATAAAATTTAATAATGAGTTATCAAATGTTTTAGATGATATAAAAAGTTTTGATATTGAAAATATAAAGAAAGATAAAATTACTATTAGTGAAGAGGTTGAAAAACAACTGCTTAGCTCACTTAAAGAATTGGCAATTAAAAGAAGAATAAAAGAGTGTAAAAAAGTATTAAGTGAATTTGACAAGTATATTTTATCAGATGAAATGAATATATTGTTAGATAAAATAAAGATAGATATAGATAACAGAAAATATAAAAATGTAGTGGAGGTATTATAGATGAAAAAAATAATTTTTATTGGGCTTTTAATAAGTAATATATTTGCATCTCAAACTATTGAACTTTTAGGAGATATGAATTATCCCCCATATTCATATAAATATAAAGATGATGCTAAAGGTGTTTATGTAGATATTATTAAAAAGGCATTTTCAAAGATGCCAAATTATGATGTAAAGTTTAATATGGTAGCATGGAAGAGAGCTATTATTTTAATACAAAAAGGTAAAGCAGTAGGTTTTTTCCCACCTTATTATAGTAAAGAAAGAACTAAATGGATAAACTTTTCAGAACCAATTGTGGCAGAAACATCAGTGGTGATGGCAAGTACTAAAGTATTAGAAAAACGTGAGAATTTTCCAAAAGATTTTTATGGATTAACTGTTTGTATGAATAGAGGATTTACACTTTTAGTAGGTGGTGATAAATTTGCAAAAGCGGTTGAAAATAAAAAGATAAAACGAATTGATGCAAATAGTAATAAAGAATGTTTAATAAGAGTTCAAAGAGGTATGGCAGACTTTTATATAAATGATCAATTAATAGATATATCATCATTTCCATATATAAAAAAAGCGATGAAAATAAACTCAAATTTTGGCCATATAGGTTTTACACTTAAAGAAAAAAGATATCCATTTATGAAGGATTTACAGAAAAACTTTAATAGTGTAATTAAACAGATGAAAAAATCTGGAGAGATAGAAAGAATTATACAAAAATATAAAGAGGGAGATATATAATGAAAAGATTATTTACATTACTATTATTTTTAGGTAGTACAGTTATTGCAAATGCAACAGATATTAAAATGATGACAGAAAATTATCCACCATATAATATGGAGGTAGATGGAAAACTACAAGGTTTATCTGTAGAGATTTTGGATGCAATGTTAAAATATATGAAATCGGAACAAGATATTTATGATGTAGCTTTGTTATCATGGTCAAAAGCTTATGAAACAGCAAAGAATAATAAAAATAGTATGGTTTTTTCTACAACTAGAACTAAAGAAAGAGAAAATAAATTTAAGTGGGTAGGTCCTATATCTAATACAACAATAGGAGTAATAGCTTTAAAAAATAGTAATATTAAAATTAAAACTATTGATGATCTTAAAAAGTATAAAATAGGTTGTATTAAAAAAGATATTGGGGAATCATTACTTCTAGAACATGGTATCTTAGAAAAGAACTTAAATTCAATTGATGGAATTAATAGTTTGGCAACATCTTTTTATAAATTGGAAAGAGGTAAGTTAGATCTATTTGCTTATGAAACTAAAGTAGCAACATATAGTGCAGATTTAAATGGATTTGATAGTAATGATTATGAGATAGTATATAATCTAAAAGATGGTGAACTTTATTTTGCATTTAATAGATTAACATCAAATAAGATTATTAAAAAGTGGCAAAAAGCACTAGATGTTATAAAAGCAAATGGAATTTATCAAAAAATAGTAAATAAATACTAAATTTAAAGGTTGTCAAGTGAAACAAAGTATTATATTAAAAACTTTAGTGATACTAAGTATTGTAATTGGTACAATATTTTTAGTATCATCATATCTATTTTCAAAGAATGATAAAGCTTTAATAGATGAGATAATAACTTATAATTTAAATTCTTCAATGAAAGCACTTGATCAACGACTAGAAGAGAGATTAAAAATAAATAAAAAACAGATGAAAAATACTGCATCAATGATAGCAAAAAATTCATCTGTATTTTTATTAAATTATGATAATGAAGGTCTTGAAGAAAGCTTATATTTTGATATGAAGAAAGAGGGAATAAAAGCAGTAAAGATTTTTGATGATAGTGTAAAAGAGATTTTTATCGTAGGGTTAAAGTTAACTAATAAAATTGAATTTAAAACAGTTGTTCCTGATGAAGTTAATAAATATGCTAGTATTAAAAGACCTATTAATATTATTAGTGATGATTCGATGGATAGAATAGGTTATATTACACTATATTATGATGAGTCAATTATTATAGATAAGATATCACAATTAAAAGAGAAAACAAAACAAGAGATAGAAAATTTCAACAAAGAGATTGATAAGCAAAAACTAAAATCTGATAGAATAAAGTTATATATAAATGTTGGCTCATTAATAGTTATTTTAATACTTATTTATACATTACTGATGTATTTTGTTAATAAACCACTACAAATTGTTCAATCAGGACTTGATAACTTTTTTATGTTTTTACAAAATAAGCAAGATAATGTAGATAAAATAGATTTAAATACAAATGATGAATTTGGTCAAATGGCACAATCATTAAATGAAAATATAATAGTAAGTGCAAGATTGCATGAGGAGATATATGAGTTAAATACAAATCTTGAGAAACGAATTTGTGAAAAAACTGATAAGGTAACCACTCTATTAAATAATGCTGGTCAAGGATTTTTGATATTTGATAAAGATTTTAAAATAGATGAAGAGTATTCTCGTGAATGTGAAAAATTACTTGGAAAAGATTTAGCACATAAAGATATATCATCATTTTTATTTTTAGATAAAAATAAGGCTCAATCATTTAAATCAGATATAGAGGATATGTTAAATACCACTAATCCTATTGCACAAAAAGCAATTATATCTTTGCTTCCAAAAGAACTAATCCTAAATAAAAGAGCATTGAAGATTGAATATAAGATATTAGAAAATAATAATATCATGCTAGTTATTACAAATATATCAGCACAAAAGAAGCTAGAACGAAAAGTAAAAAAAGAGCAAGATATATTAAAAATGATTGTTACTATTATGAGTGATAGTGATATTTTCTATGATATTAAAAAAGATTTTGAGTATTTTATAAAACACTTAGAAGAGTATGTAAATCATAAAAAAACATCATTAAATAATTTAAATGAACTATATAGAACGATACATACTTTTAAAGGATCTTTTTTACAACTGTTTATGAATAATACTGCAAAACATTTACATAAAGTAGAATCAGAATTATCAGAGTTATTAGTAAATAGTACATTAATATCAAATCAAGATATTATTGAATTTTTAGGTAAAACAAATTTCAATGAATTTATAAAAGAGGATTTGAAAAATATCAATGAGCTTTTAGGTTCAAAGTTCTTAGGTAATGATAATATTGTATATATTGATAAGCAAGTTATAAAAAATATAGAAAAACAATATATTAACATAATGAAACAAACATCTATTGATACTAAAAATGCATATTGTTTACTTGATGATATAAAATATTTATCACAAAAAAGCTTAAAATCTCAATTAAAAGCTTATCCAAGACTTGCTTTACAAACAGCACAACGTTTAGAGAAAGAGATATATGAATTTGAGATAATAGGAGATGGTAATACTTTAGTTCCAGATAGTTTTAAACCGTTTTTAAAGTCATTGGTACATATGTTTAGAAATAGTGTTGATCATGGCATTGAAACACCAGAGGAAAGAGTAGAGCTAGATAAAGATGAGATTGGTACGATTTCATGTAGTTTTATAAGTGAAGATAATAACTTACAAATTATTATTTCTGATGATGGTGCAGGAATAAATTTAGATAAAATTAAACAAAAAATATCAGATAATATTGATATCTCAAATTTAAGTGATGATGATATTTATGCTTATATATTTAAAGATAATTTTTCAACAAAAGATGAAATTACTCAAAATTCAGGAAGAGGTGTAGGTATGAGTGCTGTTAAATCGGAACTAGATAAACTAAACGGAACAATTAAGATACAAAGTGAACTAAATATTGGTACAACATTTGTATTTAATATACCATTATAAATAAAAAAGGAAAAAGATGATATTAGATGCGTTAATTCTTCAGTCAAAATTATTTTTAAGTGAAGACATGGATATAGAAGTAAATGAAGTAGTTGTTGAAGATGCTAGTCCTGATAAGCTTATGTTAAAAGATTATACCTCTATGATAGGGACAGGTGGTAAATTAAATATCATGGTTGTTATTAGTTTTGAGAATAAACTTTTAGATCACCTTGTAGAATTATTTATGGATGGTGAAGTTATTGAAGAGGATGAAAAAGAGGAGGTTTATGATAGTGTTTGTGGTGAAACAATTAATACTATTATAGGATTAGCTCTTCCTATTTTTCCAAATCGAGGTAAGGGAATAACTATAACTCCCCCTATTACAATAAGTGATGCTTCAAATATAAAGAAATATAGAAATTCAAAAATAGTAACAGCAAATATTCAAACCCCTTATGGTGATATGTCAATTAGTGCTATGGGTAGTGAAGATTTAGTTAAATAAATATAAATTAAAGGATAAATAATATGTTAAAAGTTTTAGTAGTAGATGATTCATTGATAATAAGAAAGAAAGTTACAAAGCTAACTACACAGTTAGGTCATGAAGTATTATATGGTGCAAAAAATGGTCAAGAAGCAATAGAAAAATATAATGAACTAAAGCCAGATTTGGTAACTATGGATATAACAATGCCTGATATGGATGGAATAGAAGCAGTAAAAAATATTATTAAAGATGATAGTGAAGCAAAAATTATTATGGTAACTTCACATGGACAAGAAGATATGGTAATTAAGTCAATTAAAGCAGGGGCAGTTGGTTATATGTTAAAGCCAGTAACGGCTGATAAGTTAGAAACGGCAATTGGTGAAGTTTTTGAAGAATATACTGTTGATGATGATGACGATGATTTAGATATACTTGATGATTAGATAGTGTTATAAGGAAATATCAATGAAAGAAAATAAACTTTTCGAAGCACTTTTAGATGTTATACCATTTGCCGCATATGCAGTAGACATAGAAACTTATGAGGTTGTATACGCAAATAAGATGATGACTGAAAAGATGTATGCCCCACGTGATGAATATTGTTGGAAAAAAGTTTTTGGTCAAGAAAATATATGTAGTTGGTGTACTATAGGAGAATTGCATAAAAGAAAGGCTATATATCAAAGTGAAAAAATGATTAGCACTTTTTTTGATGAAGTTAGTGATAGTTGGTTACAAAGTTATGATGAGCTTGTAAAATGGCCAGATGGGAGAACTGTAAAATATTCAATTGCTGTAGATATCACAGAACAAAAAGAGATACAAGCAAATATGATAAAAACTCATACAAAATTAGCAATGCAAACAAAGAAATTAAAAGAAGCTAATCAAAAGTTAGAGTATCTTGCAACAAAAGATTCATTGACAGGTATTAATAATAGAGGTCATTTCTTTGATTTAGTAAAAAAGCTTTGGAGTAAGAATTTAGAAGAGGATCAAGAGATATTTGTAGCGATGCTTGATTTGGATAAGTTTAAGAATATTAATGATACTTATGGCCATAAATCTGGAGATAATGTTCTTAAAGTTTTTACAAAAACAGTATTAAATATCTTAGAAGAGAATGATATATTTGGTCGTATAGGTGGTGAAGAGTTTGCTTTGATTTTACAAGGTAATAATGTAGATATTATTTCTGAAAAATTAGAAACTATTAGAAAATCTGTTCAAAATCTATCTGTCCCATATAAAGAAAATGAAGAGATTAAGTTTACAGTATCAATAGGTGTTGTAAAAAAAATAGATGATAGTACGATAGATTTATTACTTGAAAAAGCAGATAAAAACTTGTATGAAGTAAAAAGAACAGGTAGAAATAAAATAAAACTTACAGTTAATTAGGAAAATATTATGTTAGAAAATAAACTATTTGAAGCGCTTTTAGATGTTGTCCCATTTGGTGCTTATGCTGTTGATGTTGAAACATTTAAAATAGTTTATGCAAATAAAATTATTAGAGATAATATGTATGCTCCTCAAGAAGAACATTGTTGGGAAAAATTGTATGGTAAAGAATCAAAATGTGAATGGTGTAGTATAAATAAAAATACTCAAAAGAAATTGACATGTGATTTTTTTGACGAAATAGATGATAAATGGATAAAATCTTTTGATGAATTTATAAGTTGGCCAGATGGAAGAGATGTTAAATATTCTATATTAGTAGATACTACATCTCAAAAAGAGATAGAGGGATCTATGATCCAATCACACGCAAAGCTAGCTGTTCGCTCAAAACAAGTAAATAAAACTAATCAAAACCTTCAAATTACAAAATTAAAACTACAAAAAACTGTAACAGAATTAGAGAAAGAGAAAGAAAAAGCTCAAAATGCAACAAAAATAAAATCAGAATTTTTAGCAAATATGTCACATGAGATAAGAACTCCTATGAATGGTATCATTGGTATGTCTCATCTGGTATTAAAAACAGATTTAACAAATAAACAGAAATCATATATAGAAAATATCAATAATAGCGCCAAATCATTATTAAATATCATAAATGATATTTTAGACTTTAGTAAGATAGAAGCTGGAAAATTAGAGATAAATAAAATAGATTTTGATATGTGTGATATATTAAATACTATTAAGAGTTTGATAGAGATTCAGGCAATAAATAAAAATATCACTTTTGATGTATCTTGTGAAGATCCTAGTAATTCTATATTTTATGGAGATAATCTTAGAATTTCACAAATTTTAATAAATTTAGTGAATAACGCAATAAAGTTTACAAACAAAGGGTATATCAAAATATATGTTTCAAGACCTTACGATAAAATCGTAAGATTTGAAGTAGAAGATAGTGGAATTGGTATATCCAAAGGTCAACAAGAAAGATTGTTTCAATCATTTTCTCAAGCTGATGGAAGTATTACTAGAAAGTATGGTGGTACTGGATTAGGACTTTCTATATCTAAACAATTAGTTGAATTAATGGATGGTAAAATTTGGGTTGAAAGTGAAGTAAATGTTGGGAGTAAATTTATATTTGAAATTGAACTACTAAAAGGTGATCGTTCAAATATAAAAACTAATAAAATTATAGATCATAAAGGTATATTTAATCTAAAAGATAAGGATATATTATTTGTAGAAGATAATATTATCAATCAAGAGATTGTTGTAGGATTATTAGAAGATAGTGGTATAAATATAGATATAGCTAACAATGGTAAAGAAGCTATAGAAAAATTTCAAACAAATAGCTATGAATTAATTTTGATGGATCTTCAAATGCCTATAATGGGTGGAATTGAAGCTACAAAGATAATAAGAGGTATGGAAGGTGGACCAGATATACCAATTATTGCATTAACAGCAAATGTGATGAAAGAGGATATTAATGCTACTATAGAAGCTGGTATGAATGCACACTTAAATAAACCAATAGATGTAGATAAACTCTATGATACATTGATAAAATTTATATCTAAAAATACAGATATTCATATTCCTCAATTAGATAAAAAAGAAGATACAGATATACCAAATTTTGTAAGTATAGATAAAAAAATAGGTCTTTCCTATATGGCAAATAATAAAAAACTTTATATAAAAATACTAAAAGATTTTTATATAAACTATAAAGATCTTAAACTTGAAGAGTTAGATGATATAGAGCTTAGAAGAGTAGCTCACACAATAAAAGGCTTATCCTTAAATATTGGGGCAAATAGCTTAAATCTAATATCAAAAGAGATAGAAACAACTTCAGATAAAAATCTTTTTATAAAATTCAATGATGAATTGTCAAATGTTTTAGAGGATATTAAAAGTATTAAAGAAGTAGATGAAAAAGTAGATCTCTTAGAATTAGATGAGAGTAAAAAAGAAGAACTATTTAATCTATTAAAAGAGTTTACCAAAAAAAGAAGATCTAGAGATATCAAAGAGACAATTAAAGAATTTTATAAATATAGAATAGCAAGGGAGGATGAAAAAGTTATACAAGATATTGAAATGTTTTTAGATGATAGAAACTATAAAGGTATTTTAGAGAGTTTAAAATGATAAAAATAGGTAGATTAGCTACATTTAATTTCTTTTTAACCATATCTATTACTTTAATTAGTGTAATATTCATAGGTGCATTTTGGATAAATGATAAATATATTAGTTACGAAAATGATATTAAGCAATTAAGAAGTCAATATATCCAAAAACAAAAAGAACTTTTAAGAAAAGAGGTTCAAAGTGCAGTTAAACTTTCAGTATATGAAAATAAACAGATAGAGAAAGAACTAAAAAATAAACTAAAAAAAAGAGTGTATGAAGCTCATCAAATAGCCACTAAAATATATAATAAGTTTAAGGATACAAAAAATAAAGAAGAGATAATCTCAATATTAAATGAAGCATTATTAGGTATAAAAATATCAAATAAAACTGTAGATATTTTAAAAGATAAAGAAGAGAGCTTTTTTGAATATAATCTTTTTAAACAAAATAATATAAGATTTGTTAAACTATTTAAACCTTATAATATAATACTTGAAATATCAGAATCTTTAATAACTTTTGAGGATTCTATTAAACAGCAAATACTTAAAAAATTATCATTAGTTCGTTTTGGCCAAGATGGTTATCTATTTGTGTATGACTATACTGGTAAATGTATAATGCACCCAATTAAACCATCTCTTGTTGGCAGAAATATGATAAATTTAAAAGATAAAAATAATGTTTTTATTATAAAAGAGCTTATATCTAAAGCAAAAAATGAAAATGGTGGATTTGTAAAATATATTTGGCACAAGCCAAGTATAAATAAAGATACAGATAAATTAGGTTTTGCACTTAGTATTAGTCAATGGAATTGGATCGTAGGTAGTGGTATCTATATTGATGATATTGATCTTATAGTATCAAAGAAAGAAAAAAAACTTCAAGAAGAGATAACTCAGAGTATTTATAAAATAATTGCACTTTTATTATTTCTTATATTTTTTATATCTCTATTGATAAGATGGTTAAATAAAAAAACTACAAATTCTTTTGATCAAATTATGATTTATTTAAAAAAAGCATCAACTCAAAATATATACATATATAAAGAAAAAATAGAATTCTTTGAATTTAGAGAGTTAGCAGATGTGATAAATTCTATGATTAAATCACGAAATAAAATACAAAAAGAGTTAGAATCACAAAAATATAAAGCAGAGGAAGCAACAAATGCAAAATCTGAATTTTTAGCAAATATGTCTCATGAGATACGAACACCTATGAATGGTATTATAGGGATGTCTCATCTGGCATTACAAACAAATCTAACAAATGAGCAAAAACCTTATATTGAAAATATAAATAATAGTGCTAACTCTTTATTAAATATAATTAATGATATTTTAGATTTTAGTAAGATTGAAGCAGGAAAGTTAACAGTAGATGAAATAGACTTTAATATGATTGAACTACTAAGAGAGATTGAGAGTACTATAACTACAAGAATAGAGAATAAAAACTTATTATTTAGTATTGAACATCAATGTAGCCATGATAATATATGTTATGGAGATAGTTTACGAATAAGGCAAATACTTATAAATCTAATTGGTAATGCAATAAAGTTTACGACAAAAGGTTTTGTAAAAGTTTCTGTAGTTCGAAAAAATAATAACTTAGTAAGATTTGAGATTGAAGATAGTGGAATTGGTATATCCAAAGAGCAACAAGAAAAACTATTTCAATCATTTTCTCAAGCAGATGGAAGTACTACTAGAAAGTATGGTGGTACAGGTCTTGGACTCTCTATCTCTAAACAACTTGTAGAGTTAATGGATGGAAAAATATGGGTAGAGAGTGAAGTTGAAGTTGGAAGTAAATTTATATTTGAACTAAGATTAAATGAGGGTAATAAAAATAATATTGAAAAAGTAAAAGTAATTGATTTTAAACAAATAAATACTTTAAGAAATAGTAATATTTTACTTGTAGAAGATAATATTATAAATCAAGATATTATTATAGGATTACTTAAACAAAGTGGTATAAATATAGATATAGCTTCCAATGGTAAGGAAGCTATTGATTTATTTAAAAAGAATAAATATGAGCTTATTTTGATGGATCTACAAATGCCAATAATGGATGGATATGAGGCTACTAAAATAATAAGACAAAATGATAAAGATATACCAATTATTGCACTTACTGCAAATGCAATGAAAGAAGATATTGAAGCTACACGTTTAGCTGGAATGCAAGTACATTTAAATAAACCAATTGATATATCTAAACTCTATTTTACATTGTTAAAATATATATCAAAGAAAGTTGATAATAGTACTAATATAATAGAAAAAGATGAGGTGACAGTACCAAACTTTATAAATATTGATAGCTCATTAGGACTTTCTCATATGGCAAATAATAAGAAACTATATCTAAAAATAGTAAATGATTTTTATAAGAACTATAAAGATTTAGAACTTGATACATTACAAGATGATGAATTAAAAAGAGTGATACATACTATAAAGGGACTTAGTGCAAATATAGGAGCTATTAGATTAAGTAAGATATCAAAAGAGTTAGAAGATAAATTTGATAAAATATTATTTGAAAAGTTTGAAGAAGAACTAATTAATATTTTAAAAGAGTTAAAAGATCTAAAAAGTGAAGATTTAAATCAGAAAAATCTTTTAGAATTAACTATTATTGAAAAAGATAAGTTATTTGATTCACTAAAAGAGTTTGTTAAGAAACGAAGAGTTCGAGGTTGTAAAGATATTTTAAAAAAGCTAGATACGTATAAAATATTAGATAGTGATAAAATTATTTTAGATAAAGTAAAAGATTATTTAGAAAAAAGAGAGTATTCAAAAATACTGGATATTTTAAATGATAAATAAAATATATATATTATTTTTATTTATTACAACTATTTTAAATGCAAATGATAGTAGTAAACATATATTAGTTTTACATTCATATAATAAATCTATGACATGGGAAATAAATATTGAAAAAGCTATTTCAGATGTCTTGGAACCAAATAAGAATGGTTATATTTTACATACAGAATATATGGATACGAAAAGAATATTTACTAAAGAGTATATATTAAAATTAAAAGAACTTTATAAAATAAAGTATAAAAATATAAAATTTGATTTAATATTATCAAGTGATAATAATGCTTTTAATTTTTTAAGAATAAATAGAGATAAATTATTTGGTGATATTCCAACAGTATTTTGTGGTGTAAACTCTTTTAAAGAGAGTGATTTATATAAACTATCTAATTATACAGGTGTTGCAGAAAACTTTAATTCTAAAGATACTATATCAACAGCATTAAAACTTCTCCCTCAAACAAAAAAAGTTTATATAATAAATGATTTTCTAACTACAGGATTAGCTTGGAAAAAAACTATAAAAGAACAACTAAAAGATTTTAAAAATATTAAGTTGATCTACAGTAAAAACTTATCTATGCAAGAACTTCAGAAAAAAGTACAAAATTTACCTAAAGATTCTATAGTATTATTAGGTGTTTATTTTAAAGATAAAAATGGCACATATTATACTTATGAAAAAGTGGGAACACTTATATCATCAAGTGCTAATGTCCCCATA
>Ga0256826_1001531_pt1 | contig 14354 bp, 11 predicted proteins | sample CV79metaG_FD_185975 | JGI IMG/M metagenome (GOLD analysis project Ga0256826, IMG submission 185975) | Hydrothermal vent microbial communities from East Pacific Rise, Pacific Ocean - CV79 | ecosystem: Environmental > Aquatic > Marine > Hydrothermal vents | place: Pacific Ocean: East Pacific Rise...
CAATCTAATCGACACAACTTTTGGAATTATTCGTCGTGACAATATGGAGAAGAGCAAAGTATTGGAAAATGTAACCTTTGAAAATGAAGAGATTATCAAAGCCTATACGGATACAAGTAAACAGTTTATTCTCATTACAGGTCACTATGGGAATTGGGAGCTTCTTTCACAAGCCATTGCTATTAAGTATGACCTTACTTTAGTAGGTGTGGGGCGAGAACTTAACTCCAAACTCATGAATGAAGTGTTGGTGCAAAACCGTGAACGTTTTAATGTGGAAATGGTCTACAAAAAAGGGGCAATTAAGAGTTGCATTAGAGCTATTGGACAAAAGAAGATTATTGGAATTCTCATTGACCAACATCTTCCTTTAAATCAGTCTATCAATGTTGACTTTTTTAACCATAAAGTGACACACACGCCTATTGCTTCTATTCTTTCACGTAAATTTAACATTGACCTCATTCCTGCGTATATCTCAACCGATGATTATGAAAACTATACGGTGAAAATTTATGACCCTATCAAAAGTATAAAAACTGAAAATCAAGAAGAAGATTTGTTAAACATGACGCAAGCACAAGTTGAGATTATGGAGAAGGTTGTTAGAGAACAACCCAATCAATGGTTTTGGCAACATAAACGTTGGAAAGAGTTTTATAAGGAAATTTATTCGTAGGGACAATCCCCCTGTGGTTGTCCGTTGTGAAATATAACAAAAAATTTTATTAAAATTATGGGCATCGGACAAGCACGGGGGCGTTGTCCCTACGGTAACCTTTTCGCCACATCTTTAGGTGAATTATAGAAACGTGTATAACGGGTTGATTCAAAAATTCCTTTACAAACCCCCTCCATCTCTTTGGCAATCTCAGGATATTTCTCCATGAGATTCTCCCCTTTTTTCTCGTAGTAGTATTTGAACAGTTGCTTATCTTTTCCACTTGCTCTCATTCTAAAGATGAACTCTTTACCAATAAGGTTAATTCTAAAATCTTCCTCATGAGTTAAGTAGAAAGCATAATGCTGTTTGTTCTCAAAGTCTTTCTCTAAAATATCACGACCAACAGCAGAGTTAACATAGGTTTCTCCCGTTAACCCAACAATCGTCGCCATAATATCTGCTTCAGACACAGGGTAGTCAAGTTCTTTGTGCTTTATGAGTTCAGGAGCATAGATAACCAATGGAGTATGCACTGTGTGCGTCTCAAAGGTCTGCTCTGCTTCATGCATGTGGTCACCACGTTTTGGTAAACCATGGTCACCTACAAAAATGAAAATAGTGTTTTTAAAATAAGGCTCTTTTTTTGCCAAGCTTACCAACCTTTTTACTGAATGGTCTAAAAAATTCTGACCATTAAACTCATCCATCTTTCCATCAAAAGAGTACTTTAATAACTTCTCTTTAGATATCTCTTTAGGATACTCAAAACCAAAATTCTCATCTGGAATATTATTTGGTGAATGGTTCCCCGAGAGTTGAACAAAAGCAAAAAATGGTTTTTTCTGCTCTTTTAAAACAGCATTCACTTCGTTTGCTAAGTGAACATCTGATATGCCCCAAACATCATTGTGTGGTGAGTTTTTGTAATCTTGCTCTTCAAAAAGATGCATTCCATCGACATTTCCTACCACGCCACGAACATTCCCCCAACTCAAACTTCCACCAATAAAGTAGAATTTCTCATAATCCTTCAAAGCATTCACAATCATGTGTTGCTGTACCGTCATTGGATTTCTTGAACTTGTACGCATTCTCTCAACATCTGGGAGACCAGTCATAGCTGTCCACACGCTCCTAGCTGTTCCCGAGTGTGGTGTATAATAACGTGAATAGGTCAAACCATTCTCGCTCATCTCTTTTACAAATGGAGTTGGGTCTAAAGGATTTCCCGAAATAGAGCTTCTTGCATACGAAGTTGACTCCCCTAAAATAAAGACGATATTTGGCTTATTAAACTGATACTCTTTTGCATGGTTTGGCGTAATTTTTCGTACCAAACTCAACTGCTCAGTATCAGGATTTTTAATCTCTAAAAACTCTGTCATGGCAGGGTAATATTTTTTTGTCTCTTCAAGGTCATATTTAACATCTTTGTTTTTCAAAGTATTCTTAAAGTAGGTCACAGGGTTCGATGCCAAGTAAGACAAGAAACTATTTGAAGAGTAAAATGCCTCAGACCAACGCCAAGGGTAAAGCTCAAACTTACCGTATCCACCAAAAATGTAGAGAACAAAAAAGAGTACATAAAAGATAATGGTCTGTTTTGTTGTTCTTACAAACTCTACTGTGGAACCAATGGAGTTCACCAATTTTTTAATGAAAAAGAAGAGTAACACAACAATTAAAGTAAAACCAATCAACGTAGGAACCAAAGGATAGCCCTCTGAAACCATTTTAAATGCTTCGCCAATGTCATAAAAGTAACGAATAATTGAAGAGTCAACCATCTTTTTGAAAAAATCATAATAAGGGAAATCAATAACATAAACAGCAATTATGAGCATATTTGAAAGTAAGATGTAAAGTGTCCAAAAGTACTTTCCTAAAGTTGATTTGAAAACACCAATATAAGGCAAAGCCCCTAACAAGAAAATAGGTAAATTAGCAATGAGTGCTAATTGCAAGTCAAAACGAAAGCCAAGCCAAAAAGAGTAAAGTACCTCTGAACTACTATAGTCAGACCCATAATCTTTAAATGCTACGAAAAAAGCAACTCTAAAAAGGGTAAACAGTAGCACCTCTAAAGAGACAAGAACCAATAAAAACCGAACAAGTCGTGGAAGTTTTTGATACATCGACTACTTCTCTAACTTTTTAATGGTACTCTCTTCTCCTGCACTACGTGGTTTGTAGTTCATAAGAAAATCACCTTTGGTTCGACCATCTGAAAAACTACTATGATAGCCTAAGCCTTCAACAACTACTCTTGTTTTGGCACGTGCATCTTCATTTTTCCAACCTTCGTATTCCATACGGTAGATGGCACTATAAATCACTGCACGACCCATTCCATGATAACAGTGAATCAATACAGGGTAACTTCTGTTGTCATCAAGTACCTCATAAAATTGACGAAGTGTCTTTTTATTAGGGACTTGTCCAGAAGCAATATTAACGTGCTTAATATTTAAATGATGTTGTTCATTAATGACATGAACAGCTTTATCTTCTGCATCAATTTCTGCTTGTTGTGCAGGGTTGAGTGCGTCTTGTACCCCTGGATCAAGTAAATCAATAACAGTTTTTATTTTATTCTTCACCAAAAAACCTTCTAGCTTATCAGGGTCAATCAATGCAGATTTGTAAACCTTGTTTGGTGTAATTGCTTCAAATCTAAAGTTAAAATGGACATGCCAAACGTAAAAGGCTGCTGCCCCCAATAAAAACAATCCAAATAATTTAAATATTTTTCTCATATTAAAAATCCTTATATGAAATTTTACCTAAGTTTAGATAAAATTGATGCCTTAAGGATTTAACGATTATGGAAAGAAAACGAATACTCATTATACGTTGTGGTGCTTTAGGTGACTTGGTTTATGCTACCTCAATTATTGATGCACTCAAAGCACAATTTGGAGAAGAGACCCTCATTGATTTTGTCTCAACTCCTGGAACAGCTGGTATCTTCAAAGCTGACCCTAGAGTCAACACTATTTATCCTCTAAAACATAAAAAAGTTCCCATTTGGTTAAGCACTCAAAAAAAAGAGGTCATCAACGCCTCCAAGAAAGAGCCTTATGACATTCTTGTCAACTTTGAGTTTGGAAAACAGTTTAAGAGTTTAGTAGACGCGGTAGTTGCAAAAAAGAAAATAGGTGCTTTGGTTGAGGAGATAACGTTTCCATCTGACATTAAACATGCCGTAGAGATTACAAAACAGATGTTCAAATCTATTGTTAGCCAAGAGATATTTGAGAACTCTGCTCCACGCTTAGTTGGTACTGCCGTTACTACTGTAAAAGAGAAGTACAATCTTCCAGATAAATTCATTATTATCAGTCCCAGTAACTCTCACCAAAAACGTAATATCTTAAACTATAGAGCTTGGGAAAATGAGAGTTGGAGAGCTTTAATTGAAAAGTTAAACAAAGAGATTCCTGTCGTAATAATTGGGAACAAAGGGGAAGATGAATTCTTTACAAAACTCAAACCCTATCCAAAGGAGGTCATTGACCTTGTTGGAAAAACACCACTCATTGACCTTATTGGGGTCATTGAAGCTGCAACAGCTTTGGTGGCGACCGACACTGGAACAGCCCATATTGCCTCTGCTGTGAACACTGAGGTCTTTACTTTAATTGGACCAACACCTGCTGAGGTAACGGGTCCTTACCAAACCAAAAACAATAAAGTGCATATTATTAGCCAAAACCTAGAGTGTAGCCCTTGTTACAAAACTGAAGTCATGAAAAACTGTAAAGATAACCTCTGTATGAAAGAGATTTCAGTAGATAAAGTCTACAACACAATAAAATTAGCTAATTTACTGTAAAATATGCTCAATTATATATAGGAAAAATAATGAAAAAACGAATATTAATAACGGGTGGAGCTGGTTTTGTAGGTAGTCACCTTTGTAGACGACTTTTAAACGAAGGCAATGAGATTATCTGTCTTGACAACTTCTTTACAGGAGATAAACGAAATATTATTGATATGTTGGACAACCCATATTTTGAGCTAATACGGCATGATGTTCAAGAAGCAATTTTACTCGAAGTCGATGAAATTTACAATCTTGCTTGTCCAGCCTCACCTCCTCACTACCAATTTGATCCCGTAGCTACGACAAAAACATCGGTTATTGGGGCAATCAACATGTTGGAGATTGCTAAAAAGTGTAAAGCAAAAATTTTACAAGCAAGTACTTCAGAGGTCTATGGTGACCCTGAAATTCATCCACAGCCAGAGAGCTATAGAGGTGCTGTAAGTACCACAGGAATTAGAGCTTGTTATGACGAAGGAAAACGTTGTGCAGAGACACTCTTTTTTGACTACCATAGACAATATGATGTAAAAATTAAAGTCATTCGTATTTTTAACACTTATGGTCCAAATATGGATCCAAATGATGGTCGTGTAGTGAGTAACTTTATTGTGCAAGCATTAAAAGGTCAAGACATTACCATGTATGGTGATGGTACACAAACACGAAGTTTCCAATATGTTGATGACTTAGTAGAGGGAATGATTCGTCTTATGGCAAGTAGTGATGACTTTACAGGTCCTGTAAACATTGGTAACCCAAATGAGTTTACCATGCTTGAACTGGCTGAAAAAATCATTAAACAAACTGGTACTAACTCGAAAATTATTTTCCAACCTCTACCACAAGATGACCCTTTACAGCGTCAACCCATGATTGACTTGGCAAAAGAAAAGTTAGATTGGGAACCCACCATTCAACTTGAAGAGGGATTAAAAAAAACCATTGCTTATTTTGAGAGCATTGTTTAATATTTAACATGAAACAAAATACAGCTGTCATCTGTCTCTCCTCCAACTCAGGAGGAATGGAGATAGATTCCATAAAACTAGCACAAAAACTCTCTTTTCATATGCCTGTAACCCTCATTGCAAAAGAGGGTAAGTTCATTGCCAATTCAAAAGAAGACTATATTGACAATAACCTGCAATTAAAAACCATAAACTTTAAATCTAATTTAGGTTTAGCTCTTATTTTAAATGCACGTAGAATCATCAAAGAACAAAACATTAAAAATGTCATCTTTTTTGGTGCCAGTGAACTAAAATCACTTCACTTTGCTTTTTTAGGACTGGATATCAACCTCATAGTTCGTCATGGAACAACAAAGTCAAGACCGAAGAAAGATTGGTTTCATAGACTTATCTACTCAAATGTAAACTACCATGTAAGCATCTGTAAACATCTACAAAAAAATGTTGACTATATTATTCCATTTGGAAAGAATACGCAATCTAAACTTATCTACTCCTCTTTTAACTTTGAAGAACCAACGCTTATTAAACATGAGAAACTAACGCTTCTTCATGTTGGGCGTATTGCAAAAGGAAAAGGTCAAATAGATGCCATTGAAGCTTGTCAAATTCTTATTGATAATAAGATTGATTTTGAATTTAATATTGTTGGTGGATTTGAAGAATCTTATGAAAAAGAGTTTATGGAATTTTATAAAAAATGTTCTTATAAAAATAAAATTAATTTAGTTGGATTCACGGATAATGTTAAATATTATTTAGAAAGAGCTAATATTTTTCTATTTCCAAGCTATGGTGAAGGATTAAGCAATGCTTTTTTAGAAGCACTATCATATAATTTAATATCTTTATCCTATAATAACACATCATTTCCTGAACTTATGGAACTAGGGCTCTATTTTAAAATGGTAGAAAATTTGAATATTGAACATCTTTCTAGCACACTTTTAGAAACTGCTAAAAATCTAAATAGTGAAAGAGATAAATGTGATAAGAATCATCATTTAATAAAAGCATTATTTGCCTTAGATAAAGAGATGGAGAAGTATCTAAAAATATTGGAATAAATATGTTTAAACCCTTTATTGATAAAATTCAAGAAAACTATTTTATCTCTTTTATCTATCTTTATATTTTTGTAATCCCTTGGGATTATTTTAGTTGGCAGCAAGGTCTTTTAAGTGAAATTCTTGTAGTTTGGTGGTTTATTATTGCTAAAAATCAAGGATATTTTAAAAAGCTAAAGTTACTACTCTCTAATCTACCTCTTATGTTGCTTATAATTTTTGTTCTGTATACCTTCTTATCTTTTTTTTGGAGTGACAATACAAAAGTTTATTTAGAATCCATACATACATTTAAATACTATTTAATTCTCATACCTATATTCTATACGACTTTAAAAAAAGAAAATATTTTAGCAAGTTTTTTAATATTACTCTCTAGTCTTTTTTTATTTTCACTCTATTCCATTAGTATTTATTTAGGTCTTCTTACATTTGAGGGCTATAACCCTTTAATTCCAATAGGCTATTCTTCTATTCCTGTAGTTACTCCTTTAATTGCTATTGGTACAATAATTACTTTAATTCTTTTACTAAGTCAAGAATTAACAATTAAACTAAAATTTATCTTTTTTATTATTTTTTCAATCTTCTTATTTGCATTATTTATTAACCAAGGTAGAGGTGCACAATTAGCTTTTGCCGTATCATCAATACTTATTATTAGTATTCTTGTTATAAAACATAAAAATTATTCAATTATTTTTGCTATATTTTTAGTTTTTATACTTGCCTATAGTTTCTTAAATTTAAATCATTCTAAACAGTTACAAAGATATCAAATGGGATTTAATGAACTTAGTGTTGCAATAGAAAAAAAAGACTTTAGAGGTAGTTGGGGAGTAAGAGCATACATGTGGTATGCAGGAGCTGAGAGTATACAGAAACATCCTATTTTTGGAGCTGGAGCTGGAGATAATGTTGATGAATTTCTTGAATATATGAAAACACATCCAAGTTATGCAACCTATCTAAGAACTTATCATAACCATCACCTAAACTTCTTAACTAAATATGGTATTTTTGGATACATACTCTTTTGGGGATCTGTACTCTTTTTACTTATCTCCATAAGAAAACACTTCTTTTATATGTTATTAGGAGTAGGCTACTTTAGCTTAATATATATTGATGGCTTAGCCGATATTATAATTTCAATGGATCCACATGAAAGTATATTTATTATTATTTTTATTTTACTTTCTCTTCTTTTAAAAGAAGAGGCTACTGCATAAGTAGTCTATATTTTAATAAAATATTTGAAAGAATAAAAGGCTCTATATAACTTGATTTAATTAAATATGGACACGTATATACTTCATTTATTTTATTTGATAAGGCATCAATATTTTTATTTTTAACCAAATAATTACTTAATTCATTAACCATTATCTCTCTTGGTCCTGACTTACAATCTGTACTGATAATCAAAGTATCTAGTGCTAAAGCCTCAATAAGTACCGTAGGTAACCCTTCATATTCTGAACTTAAAATTAAAATTTTAGCATGTTTCATAATAGGATAAGGATTCTGTAAAAAACCTAACAATACCACTCTTTTATTTAAATTTAATTCATCAATCAATTGAACAATATTCTCTTTTTCTTCTCCATCGCCAACAAGTATTAATTTGACATCTAAATCTATTTTCTGAAATGCTTTTAATAAAATATCATGTCTTTTTACTTTGGAAAATCGTCCTATATGCACAATATAATTATCTTTAGGAATTATCTGTTGTTTCATAGATAACTCACATAACTCATCTACATCAACTGGATTATAAATTGTTTGAATTGACTTAGGGAGAATATCAATCATATTTAAAAGGTCATCCTCAATCCCTTTAGAGACAGTAATAATATTCAATCCATTATAAATTTGTTGAAGTTTTCTTTTTCTAAAAAATAGTTTTAATCCCTTTTTATCTTTTAATGCTGATTGGGAAAAGGTTGAGTGTACAATATGAAAAATCTTTTCATGCCTATAACCAGACATCAACCTTGTAGACTTCTGTAAATTAACCAAAATCAAATCAAACTCTTTTTGATTAGTCTCTACTATTTTTTTTATTAAATTATGTAATTTATGTCTATATCGTGTATAGTCCATAAATGATTTTTGAAAATTTAAACGATATAACTTTATTTTAGAAGGGATATCAAAACCAACAATATTGTCACAAATAACTAGGTCTACACTATGTCCTTCTTTAATGAATCCTTTTGCCAATGTTAATGTAACTTTCTCTGCTCCACCAATACCCATAGAATCAATGACCATTAATATCTTTTTTTTAATCATTATTCTCTTTCAAATATTTGTTTAATCCATTATTACAAATATATTTTTTATCTTTCTTATTTTTATTAAATAAAGCTAAATCTTCTTTAGGGTTAAAATCTTCATTTCCTGTTCCCTCTTTATGCCATAAATGAAAAACATTTGCTATGTTTTTTGATGACTTTAAAGTAAAGCCCATTCCTTTTAGTCTCCAACTTAAATCAGTATCATCTGCTAGAGTGGCTAAAGGATGATACTCTTCATCAAATCCATTTATAGTAACAATATCTTCTTTAAAACATGAAAAGTTACAGCCTAAAATTTCAGTATTTCTTTTTCTTTTTGAAAGGAGTTTAAAAAGAAAACCATTTGGATTTAACTCTATCCCCTGATCAGCTCGAACTTCTCTATTTCTTCTATATTTCAATAAAAAAGAGAGATAGTTATCTTCTATTGTTTCAGGACTACTCTCACTATTTTTAATCGCTTCAGTTAATTCTTGAGGTAAATTTACTCGTCTACCAGCCAATACTTGTCCCTTTTGAGCAATATCTAAACTATACTCAATAAAATGTTTAAAAGGAACAATATCTCCGTCTAAAAAAAATAAATACTCTCCACTCGCTTTTACAATCGCTTTATTTTGAATCTTTACTTTATTCCGTCCTGTATCAGGTTGAAAAATATGTACAATATTTAAATGTCTATATGCTTGTAAAAAATCTATTGTTCCCACAGCATCATCATCTTCTGCAATAACTATTTCAAACGCTTTATGCGTCTGTCTCTCCAATGCATCTAAAACTACTTCTAATGCCTTTAAATCTTTATAAAGCGTTACTATGACACTAACACTAGGCTTCATTTATCACCTCAAAAAGCTTTTGAAGTTGTACTTTGCTGTCAAACATCTCTTGTGCTTTTGTTTGTCCAGCTTTTGATAATTTGCTATTTAACGCTCTATCTTCATAAAGTAGCTTCAACTTCTCAGCCAAACTTTCACTATTTCTCTCAAAAAGCATTCCATCAACACCATCATCAATAATCTCTAAAGGACCACCTTTGTTCGTAGCTACTACAGTAACCTCATTTATCATCGCTTCAATCACCACCAAACCAAACGTCTCTTGTTTGGTTGCAAGTACCATTGCATCACAAAGTCCCATGTGAGCATTTACTTCTCTTGTAAAGCCTGTAAAAACCACCTTATCTTCAATACCTAAGTCACTTACTTTTTTATGTAATTCAAGTAAATATTGCTCATCCATTGTATGTCCAACAATCAATGCTTTTATATCTAGTTCTTTTAATTTTGCAAGTGCTTCCAAAACAAGATACTGACCTTTTCCCTCTTCTATTCGCCCTACAATTCCAACAATAAAACTCTCAGCAAGTCCATATTTTTCACTCAGCTCTTGTTTTTTTTCTTTTGAAACAGACTCTCCCTCTGTTCCCATATAAACCATCTCAATTTGAGGTCGAACCTCTTTAGGAATAAACTTTTCAAGTTGCTCTTTTACTTGGTAGGTTACTGCATGCATAACATCCACATTTTTGTAAAGCCATTTATGGTAAACATCATCTTTAAAACGGGTCATGGTCATGTTTCTTGTCTGCATAATTTTAGGTTTTCTTTTACTTAGAATTTTTCCAAGTACCACCGTTGCAATGTCTTTTGTCCAATGAAAATGAATCATGTCTATTTCATTTTCATCAATAATTTTCGCAAGTTTCAATGCAGGGACAATAGGAAAAAACTTATTTCGTTTTAGATGTATTTTACTCTCATCTTCAATATGTCCGTCTAACTTTTTACCTTCTGCTACAATCACTTTACAATTGGTTTTCTCTTTAAAGTCTTCATAACAATTCACCATAAAAAGTTCAAGTCCACCCAAATCTGGTGACAAACAAAACTCCAAAATATTTTTTTGAGACATACTACTTCCTATACTTTATGAATTCTTTACTTTTACCCGAAAAAAGCAAGCGTTGAGAAACCTCGGTAAAAGACAAGGCTCTCTCTTTAAATGCCATTATATCATTGCTACACTTCACCTCAGAATTTTTAAAATTGACAATCTCAAAACAACGCTCTTTATTGGTCGCAATGTTTAATTCCAATGCCTTATTACCCTCTACCCAGCCCAAGGTTCCAGAAGAGTAATAGTCAGCAAAAAATCGTTGGTCACTTAGTAGAGATTTTCCTGAAAATCCTACCTCATCAGCTTTGTAGTCACCAATAATCAAGTCATAAACCGTAGGAGCAATATCACGTTGAGACAAAATTACATCATAGGCTTTTGGTTCTAAATCTTTATGATAGAGGGCAAAAGGAATCAAATAGTTTTGAAAAGCTGTTCCCCTTACTCCTCCACAATGGTCTGCAAAAAGTACAAACAACGTATTTGGATACTTTGTTTCAGTATCTTTTACAAACTTCTCTAATGCCATGTCAGCAAAGTGTACAGCATTTAAAAAACCATCTATTGACTTGTCATCAGAGAAATGAAACTTTTCAACTCCATCAGGAACTTTGTCATCATGTGTTGTAGCACCATTAATTCCTAGAACAAATGGTTTTTTCATATTTGCAACTTTTTCCAAACTAAAGTCATACAAATCAAAGTCATGCACACCCCAAGAGTTCTCTTTATATTGTCTATTAACAACATCTCTCTTCCCATAACTTTCTGTAAACCCTAAATCTTGTGCCAAAGAACCTGTTCCAGAAGTCTCTTTTGATGAACCTTGAAAAAAGGCTGAACTGTAACCCTTTTTCTCTTTAAGTATTTTAATAATCGAAGGGTAAGAGAAACTCTGTAAATTCGTCTTTGCAACACTTCTTCCTAAAGGGTTCTGCAACGAAGTCAAGGTTGCAAAAAGTCCCTCTGTAGTTCGGTGTCCACCTGCCATCATGGCTATTGGTCGTATCGATTTTTTTAACAGTGCATCAAAAAAAGGTGTGGTTGCTTTTGGGTAACCATAACTCTTCATGTTTACAGCACTCCAACTCTCTAAAAAAAGAAAAACAATGTTTGGATTATCCAATTTTTTTACTTGACTTTTTAGAAATTCATCCGAATAAAGCTCTGAAAAAACCTTCTTAATTTCCTCTTCGCTTACCTTTGGTAGAGATATTGGCTTTAACTTCTTTTTACTATTTGCTAAAACATAAACTACATTGTAAACAGCATTCAAAGAGAGTGTTGCTAACTTACCCTCTCCAATCTGATTGGCTTGCCAAGGATTCAAAGGTATTCCTTGAAACATCCCTCTTATAAAGAAAACGGTTAACACAATCAACAAAAGCTTTTTTAAAAAGTAACTTTTAGTAAAAGCACTCTTTTCAAAACGCATTAAGCCTTTAAACAACAGATAAAAAAGAATGACTCCAAAAACCAAAGCAACAAGGGTCAAAAGCATATGTTGCGTATACGCCGTCATAAAGAGTCCCTTTGCATCTGTCAAGGTATCTGTAATTTCATAACTTATATGTCTACTAGACTCATGAAAATAAAGAATATCTCCCATCTGTAAAGAAAAAAGCCCCACTAAGGAAAAAGAACCAACAATAGAAAAAACTTTTCTGTTCCAGTCAAACAATGTCGCCAAAAAAGCCACCACTGCAGAAGCAGCAAAGTCAAACTTGTAACCCCAAAGGATTGCATAAAAAACTTCCCAAAGAGAAAAATCAGCAAAACTCTCTTCCAAATAAAAATAAAATACTGTTTTGGTCAGTAGTAATAGTACATAAGCAGTAAAAAAAATAGCGAAATACTTTTTTAGAAAATCAAATTTCAATGAAGAGTCCTTAGCAGTAAATATGCTATAATATCCAAAAACCAATTAGACCTATAAACACTTACTCTTTCTTTGAATTTAAATAAGAATCAATTTTATCGCCAAACATAAAAAGATTATATTTAAGTGCTTTTTGGGTAACAACATTTAAGTATTCATCAACATTTTCCTCAACCAATAAACCTTTTGTTTCTTTAATTGCATCCAACATCCAAGAATTTATCTTGTATTCATAATGACTTAAATCTTTATAGTTAGCAATCTCATCTATAAATTTTTCTGTTCCCCAAGCATACACTTTCATATTATTATATTGTTTACTTTTTAATACTAAATATTTGAGACTTGTTTTATAAAGTTCAAAATGACTTTTATTAGCTTGTGCCCACATTGCATACTTCCCTCTAAAATAAGGAGGTACAATAAAGATAAAATCTACTTTTGAATTCTTTTCAACTATAGCTATCAGTGCTTCATCCAAGTATTGTTCTATATTTTTTATTTTTTCATTCATATTATTATCTACAACAACATGCGTTGCTTTAATATGACTAATTGTTGTTAAAATTTGACTAAACGTATCTTTAATCTGTTGATTATTTTTTGCCTTAAACCAATTGTCTAAACCCCCAAATCGTAGAGAATGTTCTTTAAACTTGTACCAAGCATTTGGTCTATCAAAATCAACTTTTTCCCCCACACAACGAAATGAAAAAATATGCTTTAAATATTTGTTATTTAAATAGGCTTGAATATCATTAAATTTATTATCATCATATAAATAACTCCAATTTGACATTACATAGGTATCATCTACTTTATCTGTACTACTACCGAGGTCATCAAGAGAATATAAAACTTTTTTAAGCTCTTTTTTTCTAAGTGCATACTCCAAAACAAGTTTACGTTCTAAAAAACTACTTCCTGACAATGAGATGTTAACAAAACTTCCTCCTAATTTTTTTGAGGCTTCTTTAGAAGAGGTGTTTTCAAGCATACTCGTCCCTAAAATAATAGAATCAAACTTCCAATTATTAATAATTCCAGCTGCTTGTTCTCTCATATTACCTTCTAAATATTCCTTGCAAACCCATGGTTTATGAAATAATTTTAGTGGATCTAAAATAAAAAGCGTACCAAAAAAGATAAAAGCCAATAAGGGAACAGAGATAACATACGTCTTAACAATTTTTTTATATTTCATTTTGCTATCCCCTAAAAATTAAAATAGATAAATTCAGAATAAGATGATACTGACATATATATCATACTAAACAAAAAGATAAATGCAAAATATATAGCATAGTAATAAGTTAAAATTTTCTTACTATTTATACTTGGATAAGAGATGATTTGATTAGAGTTTTTAAACCATAGAAGAATGATAAATGTACCTAAAATCCAATTTAATATTTTAGAACCATCTCCCCCTATATCTTTAGTAATTTCACCAAAACTTACCCAATCATATTCATTTAAAAATGTTAAGTATTTTTCATGTTTTGTAGTAAATACGATATTATTTAAACTAAACATAGAACTTAAAACTTTTATGGCATCGTCCCACTCTTTGGCTCTAAAAAATACCCATGAGATGTTAATGAAGTTGAAGGTGATGAACCATGCTAAAAGACTGTTGAGTTTAATGTCAAACTGCTGCCAAAGACGATGAACAACCAATGCTCCTCCATGTAGAAAACCCCAAAAAACAAATGTCCAACCAGCACCATGCCAAA
>Ga0256826_1001533_pt1 | contig 14334 bp, 10 predicted proteins | sample CV79metaG_FD_185975 | JGI IMG/M metagenome (GOLD analysis project Ga0256826, IMG submission 185975) | Hydrothermal vent microbial communities from East Pacific Rise, Pacific Ocean - CV79 | ecosystem: Environmental > Aquatic > Marine > Hydrothermal vents | place: Pacific Ocean: East Pacific Rise...
CTTAACAGCTTTGGGTTTTTCATTCGCACAGCGTGAAGACCTAATTCTTAATTATATATATAATGATTTAGGTGTCGAGTATTTTAAAGAATGGTCGGAAGATTTTGTCACCGAGCCTGATTCTACCAGTACTGCCGTGGCATTGCTTATGGGCGAAAAATTAGACGAAGCCATGAACGCTTTAGGTTTGCCACTATGGGAAGGCAGTAATGGTTGGGTTTTAGGACCATCTAAAACCAAATCGGGCAAAGCCATTTTAGCCAACGATACTCATATTGGCTTTTCTCAACCATCTGTTTGGTACGAAGCTTATATCAATTATCCTGATTACGAATTCTATGGAAGCTTTTTAGCAACCTGCCCATTTGGTGTTGTAGGACATAATAAAAACTTGGGCTGGGGTTTAACTATTTTTCCCTTTGATAATATGGATTATTATCAAGTTGAAGATTTGGAGAACAATAAACAGTATTTGTATTTTGGGGACACTCTTAATTATAAAACTGAGGATATCAAAATCTTAGTGAAAGATGAAGATGATGTCATCTTTGAACGAAGAAGTACTAAGTTTGGCCCTGTAATAAATAAAATTGAACCTTTTATTGATAGTGTTTACCAATCGAGTATTGCCTTAGCATGGTCTATTTACAATCTGGAACAAACTTCATTAGAGGCTATCTATCGAATGAATCAGGCGCAAAATATAAATCAATTTCAGGCTGCTTTGCCTTTAATTGATATTGTAGGTTTAAATGTGATGTATGCTGACAAAGATGATAACATTGCTTGGTGGGCTTGTGGTAAAATCCCTTTGCGCGATAGCTTAAGCCAAACTTTTTTATTCTTAAATGGGAATGATAAAAAAAATCAAGTTAGTGGTTTTCAAGCTTTCAATAAAAATCCTTTTTTAATTAATCCTCCCTCTGCCTTTATAGCAACAGCAAATAATAGTCCTGTAATTTCGGGAAGTCACTTTGAAAAAGGAAATTATTTGCCTGCAGATAGGGTGGAACAAATTCAACGAAATTTGAAAGACAAAAACAATTGGGATACCGAAAAATGCGAGGAGTTGCAGTTAGATGTTATCTCTGTCATTAAATCGGATTTGGCTCACTATATCGCAAATCATTTAATAGATTTGCCTGAGGATGGAAACTATAGAGAAGCTTCGGATATCTTAAAGGATTGGGATGGGAATTATGAACAACAATCCATAGCCCCAACTATTTTTTCTCGCTTATATTTTCATATAGCCTCATTAGCTGTGGCAGATGAGTTAGGGACTATTTTATTCGACAAATCATGCGGTTCTTATTTGCTTAAAAAGACGCTTCCTAAACTTATTTATAATGAAGATTCTCCTTGGTGGAATACTGTAGGAGCTAGCCAGAAAACAAGCCGTGATCAAATCATCACTGAAGCATTTATGATAAGCATTGACGAACTCCAAAGAGAATTAGGCTCACAAATTAAGGAATGGAATTGGAGAAAAGTGCATACGCTGACACATGTGCACCCTATTGGGAAAAAAGAGCCTATGGATTTGGTCTTTAATGTGGGGCCTTTCCCTGTTGCCGGAGGAAATCAGGTGATTAATAAAATGGAATATCGCCTTTCTGACGAAGCCGTTCATCAAGTAGGTTCTGGACCCGCCTTAAGAGTTATTATAGATTTTGCTGATGTTGATAAGGCAGTAAATATAAATCCTACTGGTCAGTCCGGAAATTTTAGAAGTCCACATTACAGTGATCAGGCAAAAATGTATGTGAACGGAGTGTATAGAGGGATGATTATGGATAAAGATATTCTTGTTGAACAGCAAGCCGCTGTACTTCACCTGTTTCCACAGTAAAAATTTAGTTTTATTTATTTTTGTTTTTTCCATAAAAGCACATAATAATATGTACTTTTGTGCCCCTTAATTTAGAATAATTGATTTGGTCAAATGTCCAGTAAAAGAATAAGAATAATAAAGAATTTCCTACTTAGGAGATTAAACAAAAAACAAAAGACATATCTTATCAGTATTGTTATTGGTTTTTTTGTAGGCCTGGGTGCCGTAATAATTAAAAAAGCTGTTCACCTGACACAATGGGCCCTTAGGCATGGCTTTTCTGATGATGTAGGTAATTATCTTTATTTTATTTATCCCGCGATAGGTATATTTCTGGCTGTCATGTACATGAATTATGTGATTAGGAAAAAAGTAGGGCATGGTATCCCAGCTGTTCTGTATGCTATTTCTAAACAACATGGTGTTATTCCAAAGCATAATATGTTCTCATCCATTTTTACTGCAAGTTTCACTGTAGGTTTTGGGGGATCTGTTGGATTGGAGGGGCCTACTGTTTATACCGGGGCTTCAATAGGTAGTTATTTTGGGCAGTTGATGAAAGTGGATTATCGACAACTGATTTTTTATTTAGGTTTTGCAAGTGCTGCTGCTATGGCAGCTATCTTTAAAGCTCCTGTAGCAGGAATTGTTTTTGCTCTGGAAGTTATTATGCTTGATCTTACAATGGCTGCACTTATTCCTTTATTATTAGCATCAGTTACTGCAGTTATGACGAGCTATTTTTTCCAAGGACAAGGAGCATTATATACTATCGATCAGGTAGACCCCTTTATTTATACTCAAGTAGGATGGTTCGTATTATTAGGTGTCTTTACCGGATTAATAAGCACCTATTTTACCAAGGCTTATATTAAAATTGAGAGTATTTTTTCCGGTATGAAAAACTGGCAAACTCGTCTTATCGTAGGTGGGAGTGTCTTGGGAGGACTTATTTTCTTATTCCCATCTTTATACGGAGAAGGTTATGAAAGTATTAATGCAGCCCTGCATGGGAGAGCATCATCATTATTTGAAAATACTCTATTCTTCGATTATCGAAACGATATTTGGGTTGTATTTGCTGTGATGGCAGTTATCCTTATTACCAAAGTGATAGCAACTTCTGTTACTTTTGGAGCTGGTGGAATTGGCGGTATCTTTGCTCCTTCTTTATTCTTGGGAACTTATAGCGGATTGTTATTTTCTAAATTTATCAATCACCTTGGTTTCGATAATTTATCAGAAAAGAATTTTGCCCTTGTAGGGATGGCAGGTATTATTTCTGGAAATTTACATGCCCCACTTACAGCAATATTTCTAATTGCGGAGCTTACTACCGGATATAAATTATTTGTCCCTTTAATGATTACTTCCGCTGTTTCATATGCTACAACAAGGCTTTTTGTTACCAACTCAGTATACACACATCAATTGGCAAAAAGAGGAGAGTTAGTAACACACCATAAAGATAATGCAATCATGCGTATGCTTTCTGTGGAGGAGTTGATTGAAAAAGATTTTAAAACAATTGAACCGGAAGCAAGCCTAGGAGATTTAATCAACTTAGTTAGTAAATCACAACGTAATGTTTTTCCTGTAGTTGACGAAGATAATAAGTTTCATGGTGCCATTTCTCTCAACGAAATAAGACATATTATGTTTAAGCCTGAACTGTATGATAAGTATATAGTTAAAGATTTAATGTTTGTACCTACCACTAATGTTAGGCCTGACGAAAACATGGACGAAGTAGCAAGGAAATTCACCAAATCGGGATATTATAATCTCCCCGTATTGAAAGATGGGATGTATTGGGGGTTTGTAAGCCGTGCAACTGTTTTTTCAGCTTACCGCAAACTACTTAAAGATTTTTCCGACGATTAATTACCTTTGTGCTTCTTTTTGAATTAAAAAATAAAAGTAAATGAGGAAATTATCAATTCTTTTTTTTGTTGTTTTTGCACTTTCTGCTTTTTCACAAAATCATTATTTAGGTGTTAAAGCTGGATTTGGTTTGACTAACGTAAGTGAGCCCAATATTTTTGCTGAGGAAGTTAAAATGCAAGCAGCTTTTATGGGAGGCTTGTCCTATGAGTATTTAATAAAGAAGCATCTGCTTTTAGGAGCAGATTTAATGTATCGTCAAAATGGATATAGCTATAAAATATCTATTACTAATTCAGAAGGAATGGTTGAAGGTACCGGCAGGCTACATAATCATACTAACTATGTTTCATTACCTTTAAAAGCAGGATATCTATTTGGAGATAGATTTTCAGGTTTTGTAAATGTGGGTCTTGTCCCAGCAATTATACTTGATGCCTATTACAAATTATCTGATCCTAATCATGTTGTCAATAATCCTGAAGATATTAGAAAGATTAGTTATAAAGAGTATACGAATAATTTTGAATTATCAGGCCTTTTGGAAATAGGAGGGAATTATCGGATAAATAATAATTTTCTCTTATCCACTACACTTATTACTCAATATGGATTTACAGAAGTACTAAAAACAACAACTTTTAATGTTGATATGAGAAATGATGGTGCTTATATCGTTTTTGGTCTGAAGTACAACCTAACAAAAAATTAAAATTATTAATGAAAACAAAACTAAGCGTAAATATAAATAAGATAGCTACTTTAAGAAATGCCAGAGGAGGTAATATGCCCAACGTATTACAAGTGGCTTTAGATTGTGAGCGTTTTGGAGCTCAAGGAATCACAGTGCATCCCCGTCCCGATGAACGACATATTCGATATACTGATGTTTTTGATTTGAAATCGGAAATTGGCACGGAGTTTAATATTGAGGGATACCCAAATGAGCGATTCATGAAATTAGTAAAAGATGCTAAACCTGCCCAGGTAACATTGGTACCCGACCCTCCCGGTGTATTAACAAGTAATGCAGGCTGGGATACTGTTAAGCATTTTGGCTTTTTAAAAGACATTATTGCCGAGTTTCAAAGCCAAGCAATTAGAACTTCTATATTTATTGAAACAGATGCAAAACTTATTGAAAATGCTGCTAAAATTGGAAGCGATAGGGTGGAGCTTTATACCGAAAGTTATGCAAGTAACTATCCTAAAAATAAAGAGGAAGCTATAAAAGCGTTTGTGGAAGCAGCAAAAATAGCACAACAAGTAGGCTTGGGTTTAAATGCTGGCCACGATTTGAGTTTGGAGAATCTGCGATTTTTTGCAGATAATATTCCTGGTTTATTAGAAGTTAGTATAGGTCATGCTCTCATTAGCGATGCCCTTTATTTTGGCTTAGAAAATACAATACAGATGTATTTAAATCAATTGAGAGGATAATGGCAAAATTTAGTACTCATTCGAACTTTTAAATTTCATTAGTCAAAAAAATCATGCAATTATTTTATAGAAAATATGGAGAGGGAAAACCTTTGATCATATTACATGGGCTGTTTGGAATCTCAGACAACTGGGTTGGTTTCGGAAAAAAAATAGCTGAATTAGGCTATCAGGTATACATCCCAGATCAAAGGAATCATGGACAATCTCCCCACAGCCCTTCCTTTAATTATTTGGCACTAGTAGATGATTTATTTGAATTTATAGATGAACACGAACTTGAAGAAGTGACAATTCTGGGCCATAGTATGGGAGGAAAAGTTGCCATGCGATTTGCTTTAGAGAACCCTGAATATATTGCAAAATTAATTGTAGTTGATATTAGTATGAGAGCCTATAAAGCTCGTCCTCATCATAAAAATATACTAAAAGCCATGCAGCAAGTGGATTTTTCAAAAGTGAAATCGCGTAAAGAAGTAGAGCTAGTTTTGGCCAAGCATATATGGGAACCTAAAATTCGGTTATTTGTGATGAAAAATCTGCACAGAATAGAAGGGAACACTTTTGAGTGGCGTTTGTATTTGGACGGGATTCTGGATAATCTAGATCAAATGTTTGATGGAATAGATGCTCTTGACAGTTTTGAAAAGCCAAGTTTATTCATTCGTGGTGGTGCATCCAACTATGTTAATGATGGTGATATTCCTGGTATTAATAAAGCCTTTCCTCAAAACACTCTTCATACTATTCCAAATGCAACTCATTGGGTACATGCAGAAGCTCCCGAATTATTCTATCAATATGTAAGCGAGTTTTTAATTAAAGGATAGAACTATAAATAAAGGAATGAATACAGCTGAAAGTTGGAACTTTTTTTCAATTCATCAGTATAAAAAGGCAAAACTAATAGGATGGATTTATCTATATACTTTGAACCCCTTCAGATAGAAGATTTCAAATACCAACAAAAAGCTAATAGAAAAGCTTTTGGAGAGGTTATTTTGAAATATGAAAACGAGAGTCAATTTCCCAATCTAGATGGTGTTAATCTTGCCTTAATAGGAGTAGGGGAAGAGCGGGGACAAATTAATAATTATGGTTGTAGCGAAGGCGTAGATATTATTAGAGATTATTTTTATAACCTTTTTCCAGGTGCCTATCAAGCACAAATTGCTGATTTGGGAAATCTGAGGCAGGGCCATACTATTTCCGATACCTATTATGCATTAACAGCTGTTTGTTCCGAGCTTTTGGATCAAAAAATTATCCCAATTATTATTGGGGGTACACAAGATTTAACTTATGCTAATTATAGAGCCTATGAAGATTTAGGCCAGATTATAAATATTGTAGCCGTTGATAATCAATTCGATTTAGGTGAAAATGATGAGGATTTGAATTCCCATTCTTATTTGTCTAAAATTATACTCCATCAACCAAATTTTCTGTTCAACTTTACCAATTTGGGTTATCAAACGTATTTTGTTGATCAAGATGCCATTAAGTTAATGGATAATCTTTATTTTGACACATATAGATTGGGAAATGTAAGAGCCAATATGCAAGATGTTGAGCCTATGGTTCGTAATGCCGATTTGCTTAGTATCGATATTTCTGCTATTCGTCAAACAGATGCCCCGGGAAACAGAAATGCTACACCAAATGGATTTTATGGTGAGGAAATGTGTATGATTACACGTTATGCAGGATTAAGTGACAAACTCAGTTCTATTGGGTTTTACGAGTATAATCCATCTATGGATAAAAATGGACAAACTGCTCATTTAATTGCACAAATGATTTGGTATTTTATCGATGGCTATTATAACAGAATGCATGATTACCCAATTGATAAAAAGAGCGATGATTATAATAAGTTCATGGTAAAACTGAGTAACCAACGAGAAGAACTAATCTTTTTCAAGAGCAAGAAAAGTGACAGATGGTGGATGGAAGTAGATTGCGCAGCTACAGTAAAAGCTAAGTACGAGCGTCACTATTTAGTGCCTTGTAGTCATGATGATTACGAAAAAGCTTTGGAAGATGATGTACCTGAGCGTTGGGTGCAAGCTTACCAGAAACTTATGTAGTTTTTAAACTAAATTTTAATTGATTAATCCTTCTCTCGAATAATCAGAAAAATATCCTCATTGGGCTTTTTCATCATGAATCTTTCGCGAGCAAATTTCTCTATATTTTCATTATTATTGAACAAAGTATGGTAGGTAATGCTGTCTTTATAAAGTTCTTGTTGATAGAACTCTTTTTCATCTTCTAACTGACTCAGTTCGCTCATTAGGCGGTATTGAGCACGAAAATTAAATTGATCAATGAATAGTAAATACCCTAGAAATACTAAGGTTACTATCATGAATCTGTTTCTTATAATTTTCGCAAATCTCATTTCCGTTTTTTTTACAAAGATAGCGTAAGCAAATGAAAAGGAGGAATGATAATACAGAAAGTATTAACCTTTTTTTGTGTAAAAAAATAAAGGGCGACTACTTATTAAAATAAATAATCGCTCTTTAAGAGTTTAGCCATTAAGTTTTACTTCTTTTTAAAACCTGCTTTTAATCCAACAGTACGATTGAACACCATTTTTTCTTCATTGCTGTCTTTATCAATATTAAAATATCCGGTACGCTCAAATTGATAATGAGTTAATGCAGGCATTCCTTTTACGCTTCGTTCTATATAGGCTTTCTCTATTATTTGTAAACTTTCAGGATTCAGGAATTCTTTAAAATCTTTTTCCTTATCTGTATCGGGAGATTCTATAGTAAATAGCCTATCATAAAGTCGCACTTCGGCTTCTACATTATTCTTAGCATCAACCCAGTGCATAGCTCCTTTTACTTTCCTGCCATCGGGTGATTTTCCTCCTTTTGAAAGTGGATCGTAAGTGCAATGTAACTCTGTTATATTTCCTTCATCATCTTTTATCACTTCATTGCAAGTAACAAAATAGGCATATTTTAATCGAACCTCTTTCCCTAAAGTCATTCTAAAGAATTTTTTAGGGGCATCATCCATATAGTCATCCTGTTCTATGTATATTTCACGACTAAATGGGAGCAAGCGAGTTCCCGCATTTTCATCTTCCGGATTATTGATAGCATCTAATTCTTCTGTTTGGCTCTCCGGATAGTTTGTAATGATGACTTTTAGGGGCTTTAGCACAGCCATTATTCTATTAGCTGATTTATTTAAGTCCTCTCTTACATGATGTTCTAATAGTGCAAAATCAATAATATTATCTCTTTTAGCAATTCCTATAGTGTCAGAGAAATTACGAATACTGGCAGGAGTAAAGCCTCTTCTTCTCATGCCCGAAATAGTAGGCATACGAGGATCATCCCAAGAACTCACTAAGTTTTCTTCAACCAATTGTAATAGTTTTCGCTTGCTCATCACGGTATAGGTTAAATTTAAACGGGCAAATTCTATTTGCTGAGGATGAAAAACATCTAGTTGATCTAAAAACCAATCGTATAAAGGGCGATGATTTTCGAACTCTAAAGTACAAAGTGAATGGGTGATTTTTTCAGTACTATCTTCTAAACCATGAGCCCAGTCGTACATAGGGTATATGCACCATTTATTGCCGGTACGATGATGATGAGCATGGCGAATACGATAAATTGCCGGATCGCGCATATGCATATTGGGCGAAGACAAGTCAATTTTTGCTCTTAGAGTTTTAGAGCCATCAGGAAACTCTCCTTGTTTCATTTTTTCTAGTAAATCCAAATTTTCATCAACTCCTCTATCTCTATATGGGCTTGGCTGGGCAGGTTTTTGAGGAGTGCCACGCATGGTGCTAACTTCTTCGGCATTTAAATCGCAAACAAAAGCTTTTCCTTGCCTGATTAGTTTTTGAGCTAATTCGTACATTTTATCGAAATAGTCGCTTGCATAAAACAGACGATCTTCCCAATCAAAGCCCAGCCATTTTACGTCTTCAATAATAGAATCAACATATTCAATATCTTCCTTTACAGGGTTGGTGTCATCGAAACGAAGATTGCATTTCCCATTATATTTATCCGCTAAACCAAAGTTTAAACAGATAGATTTTGCATGGCCAATATGTAAATATCCATTAGGTTCCGGAGGGAATCGTGTATGTACTTGTGAATCATTTTTCCCATTTTTCAAATCATCTTCTATTATTTGCTCAATGAAGTTGAGAGATGCTTTATTTTCTGTTGTTTCTATTTCTGGTTTACTCATAATGTATATTTCAAATTTCGCTGCAAAAGTACTTAGAATTTAATCAATGTGCCAGAGAAAAAAAGGGAACAATAAAAAAGGCTGCACAGATTTATGTACAGCCTTTAAATATATTCTTCTTCTTCTTCTACATTAAGAAAGTAATACCAATACGTAAAGCAGATAGTTTGCTATAACCAAGTTCAGCAAATAAACCGAAACCTGAATTTGTCATCATTCTACCACCCACAAAAGCTTCACTATAAGCTCCTGTACGTGCAGTCCTTTTTGTTTCGTATTTTTCAGTATTATAATTATATTCTACAGTATTGTCGCTAGTTAAATGAGCACCAATTCCCAGACCTGCATAAACATCCCATTTATCACTTGTGAATGTGCGCAAATGCCAAGCTGCTCTTCCTCCAAGTTCAAATTGAGAATAGCTATAAGATTCGTTATAATATACGAGGTTATAAGAACCTACTGAATATTTATAACCAAGCAGTCCCCCAAAGGAAACAAGGCCAATGTCACCGGTAGGGATAACTCCATATTCACCGGAGATTTCAATTGATGGGATATATCCGCCTTCGTAGAAGCCACCGAGGCCTAGACCTGCATTTATCCCTAAGTTTTCTTTGTTAAAAACATGTTGTGCTTGTACTGCAAATGTCATCATTAAAACAGATACAAATGCTAATGCGATTTTTTTCATAATTGTTATTAATTTAGATTTATAATCTGCAAATTTATATTTTTTTAGCCACAATGGAAAAAACGATCAACTAATGATAATATTTTCTCTTCATCATTAGCCACGTCTTCGCGAATGTTTTTATCATTATAAGCTTTTAACTGATTAATGATTCCTTCAATAGTCATTTCATTAAATACACCGTATTGTAAATATTGCTCACGCTGTTTGTTTAACTCGTCGGCCGAATCCCAGCAACTTACCGGGAGTTGATCCAATTCATTTGCTTTGTCTTGGTGTTTTTCATCAAAAATATTTACGTCAACATAGGTCTTTTTAGCAAAGGTTAAACTATCAGCTGATTCGAGCCCTATTCTAGCAGCAACAGTTAGTCCTGCTAATAAAAGATAAATATCGGCACTGCCATCTGGGCAACGGAATTCTACCGTTTGCTTACTTGAATAGTTTTTGTTTGTACTTTTCTCCAAAGGATTAGCATTAATCATCATATCCTTAATACCTGTCCAACCTAAAGGTACTCTAACCAAAACAGATCGGTTTCTATCTCCCCAGCAAATATTTGTAGGAGCTTCCTGATGAGGAACTAAGCGGAAATAGCTCGTTGGGTTGGTATTACCAAATGCTGTTAGTGAAGGGGCCAATTTTAGGTAACCTGCAATTGCTTTTTGGGCAATCTCGCTTATTTTATCATCTTTCAGCATCATATTAACACCATTTTTCATGAGGCGAGTATGAATATGTAAGCCACTTCCTGCTTTACCAACTGTTATTTTAGGGGAAAAGGTAACTGTTACACCATATTTATAAGCCAAAGCTCTTAAAACCCATTTGCCAATTAAAAGCTGGTCGGCAGCATCCTCTATAGGGCTGGGTTTAAATTCTATTTCGTTTTGCTCATATTCTAAATTCCCAACTGTAAAATTACCCACTTCTGAGTGTGCATATTTAATATTGCCTCCAACAGATGCTATAGTTAGCATTGTTTCTCTTCGTAAATCTTCCCACTTTGTAAAGGGCGAGCTTTCATGATATCCTCTTTGGTCATCGGTTACAAAATAGGGTTCTTTTTCGCTTATTACATAATACTCTAATTCACCCATTACTTCAAACTCCAAACCTGTTTTTTCTTTAAGAGTTTCATGGGCTTTGTGTAAAGTATAAGCTGGTGAACCCTCAAAAGGGTCGCCATTTTTGTCGTAAAAACCGCATAAAATATCTAGTGTGAGAGCCTCGCTAAAAGGATTAAGGAAGGCAGATCTAAATCGAGGGATAACGTATAAATCGCTATTCCCAGCCTCTATATAAGGAAATAGGCTAGACCCGTCTACTCTCTCCCCAGAGCTTAATACTTCATCTAATTGTTCTTCGTTATAAACAACAAAGTTTAGTGTTTTTAATCGGCCATCAGCTCCCGCATACCTAAAATTTAGCATTTCAACTTCTTGTTCAAGTATATATTTAATAATATCTGACTTTGTAAATTCAGCAGGTTCTTTCTGAAGGTATTGCACCAATGGATTGGGACTTTTTATTGCTTTCTTTGTCATGTGTTGTTGTTTTGTAATAATCTTGAAATCCAGACAGGGAAATGTTCGTGAACTCCTCTTTAAGTTATCCTAAAGACGAGCATAGATTCATTTTTCCCTTATACAAAAGAAAAGAAAATTATTACCCAAATAACCTTCATTATTAACAAGATGATAGATTCAGTATTTTTCGTATTAAATCAATACTTCTGATTCTTTATGAGATTAAATATTTTTTTGCATAAATGACTATTTTGAGATTATTTAGAATAAAGTTATTCGTGTTTTGTGAAAGTTTAAGTGGAGAAAAGCGGCTTTGAATACAGATAATTCAAGCTATTATAAATAAATAGATTAGCCTCTTGACAAAGGCGTTTTTTTGTATTATCTTTGCAAACCTTTTTTTATAAGCGTTATAGAGCGTAAAATATAGTACATAAAAGATTTACATGGATAAAATGAAATTATCAAAGTTCAAATTTAACTTACCAACTGAACTTATCGCAAATTACCCAATTGAGAATAGAGATGAGTCCAGACTGATGGTTTTGGACAGAGCTAAGAGGACAATAGAGCATAAAACCTTTAAAGATATATTAAGTTATTTTGGTGATGGTGATGTTTTTGTATTGAACAACACAAAAGTATTTCCGGCCAGATTGCATGGTGAAAAAGAAAAAACTGGTGCCAAAATAGAAGTATTTTTATTGCGTGAATTGGATAAAGACTCTCGCTTATGGGATGTTTTAGTAGACCCTGCTCGTAAAATAAGAATAGGTAATAAACTCTATTTTGGGAATGATGAACTGGTTGCTGAGGTGATAGATAACACAACTAGTAGAGGCCGAACATTGCGATTTTTGTTCGACGGTCCCTATGATGAGTTTAAAAAAACAATCAAAAGACTGGGAGAAACTCCATTACCAAAAGTGCACTCGCGCCCTATTGAACCAATGGATCACGAAAGATATCAAACTATTTATGCAAAGCATGAAGGAGCTGTTGCTGCTCCTACAGCAGGAATGCATTTTAGTAGAGAAATTTTAAAGAGACTGGAACTTCAAGGTGTTAATTTTGCCGAGTTAACTTTGCATACAGGTTTAGGAAATTTTCGCGATATTGAAGTGGAAGATTTAACTAAGCATAAAATGGATAGCGAGCAATTAATTATTCCTGAAGCTACTGCTGATAAAGTAAATCAATCGATTAATTCAAAGAAAAGAGTTTGTAGTATTGGTACTACAGTTATGAAAGGGATGGAAACATCTACTAGCATAAGTGGACATTTGAAACCATTTTCCGGGTGGACAAATAAATTTATTTTCCCATATTACGATTTTAAAATAGCAAGCGCTATGGTGACCAATTTTCATTTACCATACTCATCTATGTTAATGCTTGTATCCGCATTTGCCGGTTACGATTTTATCATGGAAGCCTATAAAGAAGCCATTAAAGAAAAATATAATTTCTTTACCTATGGAGATGCCATGTTGATTCTTTAATTAGATAAAATAGTATAGAAAAGCCAAAAACATTAATTCAGTTTTTGGCTTTTTTTTATAAATTTTAAGGAGTCTAAAATTCAGTAATTTCACTTAGTTATTGTATCAAAAAAAAGTGTAACTTCGCAAACCTTTTTGAAAAATCAAATATCATTAAGATTATTATTACGTTGCATTTATTGTTTATTTTCAGTAAGTTTGTAAGTGAAATAATGAAGTGAATTTACCTGCTACTATTCGATTTTGGAGAAAGTAAAGGATTGAATTAATATAATAATGAACAAAACAATACAAAAAGCATCATTAAAAGCTCTGCTAAAGAAAACCTTTGGGTTCTCGAGCTTTAAAGGAACTCAAGAGGAGATAATCCAGAGTTTACTAGATGATAAAGATGTGTTTGTGATTATGCCAACAGGCGGTGGCAAATCCATGTGCTATCAGCTTCCTGCTATAATTAATAGTGGGACTGCTATTGTAGTATCCCCTCTTATTGCCCTAATGAAAAATCAGGTAGATATGATTCGGAATTACGGGTCGGAGAAGGGAATTGCCCATGTGATGAATTCCAGCTTATCAAAAAGCGAAATGTTGGAAGTAAGAGCAGATTTAGTTAGTGGCAAAACAAAATTGCTTTACGTTGCTCCGGAGTCTTTAACCAAAGACGAAAATGTTGAGTTTTTACAAAAAATAGATATTTCATTCTATGCTATTGACGAGGCACATTGTATCTCCGAATGGGGACATGATTTTAGACCAGAATACCGTAGACTAAGACCTATTATTGATGCCATTGGGCATAAAGTGCCTATTATTGCCTTAACCGCTACTGCAACCCCTAAGGTACAGCAAGATATACTTAAAAATTTACTGATTGAAGATGCTGATGTTTATAAGTCATCCTTTGATAGAGCAAACCTGTATTATGAAGTAAGGCCTAAAACAAAAAACGTAATTAAAGACATTATAAAGTATATAAAAACTCAACCCGGTAAATCGGGAATCGTTTATTGCTTAAGTCGTAAAAAAGTTGAAGAAATAGCAGAAACACTTCAAGTAAATGGAATCAAGGCATTACCTTATCATGCAGGTCTTGATTCACAAACACGCCGAAGGAATCAAGATATGTTCTTGATGGAAGAGTCGGATGTGATTGTGGCTACTATTGCCTTTGGGATGGGAATAGACAAACCGGACATTCGTTTTGTAATTCACCAT
>Ga0256826_1001534_pt1 | contig 14328 bp, 13 predicted proteins | sample CV79metaG_FD_185975 | JGI IMG/M metagenome (GOLD analysis project Ga0256826, IMG submission 185975) | Hydrothermal vent microbial communities from East Pacific Rise, Pacific Ocean - CV79 | ecosystem: Environmental > Aquatic > Marine > Hydrothermal vents | place: Pacific Ocean: East Pacific Rise...
ATTCGTTTAAAAATCCTTTAGGTGTAAGCCTAGGACTACTACTCGTAGCAGTAGTAGCATACTTCTACACAGTAGAAGCACCAAAACTCACAACTGTTACAACTAAGAAAGAAGTAGCTGTGAGAGCTACTGCCATAAACTATGAAGGAGCGATGGTAGTAAGTGAAGTAGATGACATAGACGACATCTTAGCAGAGCTAGAAGCGAACCCTCCTGCAGGTGGAGCTACTTTTGACATGGCAACCATGGCAAGAAGCATAACGGCTGAAGCACTAAAAGCTTTCTCAGACTCAAAAGAGAGAGCACTCCCACTAACTGCTCACTGGAATGTAGGAGAGTCAGAGGGTATGGACCCTATGTATATGCTCAGCCGTATAGAGTTAGGTGAGCACATACTCGTTTCATGGAAACTAGACCCTTACTACTCAGACAACATAGGAAGTAGCTACTACGAAGAGTCTGTAAAAAAAGCAGCAGAGCTTAACCTGCCACTAGTTTTCGTACTACCAGCTCCTGAGTCTGCTCTTACAAAAGAGAACTACTACAGAAGCTTAGAAGCTACAGAGAACCCAAATGTAGTAGACACAAACGGAGACATACTAGAAAAACTAAGCCCTTTTGGCCCAGATGAACTCTGGAGTGAGATGGGTGAGCAGTGGGCGAGCACGGCTCTAATGGCTCAGCTACAAGAGTGGTACCCAAACCCACCTTTAGTAGTGTTTGTCAGTAAAGATGAAGCAGATAAACTACTCTGGAGTGAACTAGAAACTTCTTCTCGTTACCAAGAGAACTACCCAGCAGGAAAAGATGACTCTTTTAAACGCACACTAGTAGGTGCGAAGTGGATAGAAAAGTACCGCCAAATGCACGATGGCTTTAAGAAAGGTTTTACTCAAACTGCATGGAAGGAAAATGTAAAGTTTCTAAGCTATAACAAACTCTCAGACAACCTAGGAACATCAAACGAGTGGATAAACAACGCAACCTTAACAAACCAGTACATGAATGTCTGGCCACTGACAGCAGATGGTGTAACCATAGACTTTAACCTACTAGGAGACAAAAGCGACACAAGTGCAAATGCACCACACATACTAGCAAACAACCTCCCTTTCATGCTTAGCGAAGCAAAACTACAAAACTCAAGCTTCTCCTACCAACTGAGCATAGATGATAATGAAAAGGTAAGAGATGTAGCTCGCTACAGAGGACTCACACAGTTTGCTCTATGGTTCTTAAGACCAAGTACAATCCGCCAAGCCTCTACTGCTACAACTACTCAAGAGCTAGAACCTATGTACCAAGAACTCTCTGACTCAGTAGAGCTCATACACTACAACGAGCAACTAGCAAGCTTCTGGAAAGAGGGGGAGCTAGTAAGTACAGGAGAAAGTGAGCTAAACAAAAACATACCATCTCAGTACCAAAACGACCCAAGAGCATTTCTCCTAGAAACAGATGCAAATCCAGCTAAACCATGGGATGAAAATACGAATGTAAAAGTTTGGGCTTTTGCACTAGTGAAGGGTGAAGCACCTAATAGAAAGTGGTTAGTTTATGTTCAATCTCCGGAAGGTAATATGAGCGATGTAGTGGTATCTATACCTGAGTATCAAAATATTAAGGTTGATAGTAGTGTTGATGGGAGTTTTTATATTTTAGATGCTCAACAGCAAAAAAATATAACTACAAATATCATAAATTATATCGAAAAATTTTCTACTAATGATGCGGTTAATATAAAAGAGTATGGAGCAAAAGGTGACAATGTTACAGATGATACACAAGCTTTTCTTACAGCCTTCAAGAATGAAGAAAAAATATATATCCCAGAAGGTAACTATATAATTACTACTAGATTGAAAATACCTGATACTGTTCATCTAATATACGGGGTAGGGGTACTAATTGGTAGTAATGTTCAAGGTATTATTACATCAACAGGTAGTAATAACCTTATTATTGATGGACTAACTTTGGATTTTCAGCCAACTCAAAATTCTATCTTTGGTATCATATATATAGATAGCCAAAATATATCAAATATTACTATACAAAATTGTAAATTTTTAGGATCTAGTACTTATACAATAAATGGGATTAAACTTGTAGGTGTTGATAATGGAAAAATTGACAATTTTAAAATTATAAATAATGATTTTATTAATATAAGCCGTGCGAGTATTGAGATTTTACAAAGAGCAATAAATAGAGATGATCCAAATATAATTACTAATACTAAGATTATTAATAATAATTTCATTTTTGAAGAAGGTTCATTACGAGATTTGAGTTTTAATCCTGCAATTAGTTTATCTGAAAGAGTGAATAAAACATTAATTCAATTGAATATAATTAGTGGACATAGCTGGGGAATAGAGACGGCTTCCTCATCCAATACTGATATTATTGAGAACAATATAACAAATACTGAATTCCCACTAGCTAGTAATACAGAGGCCATTAATAACTATATATATAATAACTATTTTAAAACTACAAATAAGGTACAACTGAATACAGATATTGATGCAGTATTTGAGAATAATACTGTTGTCGGTTCATTTTATACAATTCAAACAAAAAATCTTAAAGTATTAAACAATAGATTTTATAATGATAACCCCAATAAGCAAGTAAGTATACAATTAAATAATGACAGAAATATGCTGATTAAAGGTAATTATATTGAAAATACTAACGAAGGATGGAGACCTGTAATATATGGATATGGCGAGAATGCTAATTCTACTAATATTGTTTCAAATAATAAAATATATAAAACTTCTATAAGGGATTTAACAGGTAATTCAAATGGCTCTCAAATTACATTTACATCTAATCAAGAGCTTATAGAAAAAGAAATCTTTTAGTTTAGTAGCTTAAATTTTAAAATTTCTATCAAAAACAATGGTGTGGATACAAGATTTCGACGCCATAGCCTTTTAGGCTCTTTTAAAAGCCTAGGTAACCATTCTAAATGTAGTCCTATCCAAAACTGGCTAGGTCTCTCTACTGTACCTGAATAGAAGTCAAATACAGCACCTATAGAACTAGCTACTTTAAAGTTTAGGTTGTCTTTATGTTGATGTAACCATTTTTCTTGTTTTGGTGCTGTCATGCCAATAAAGAGTATATCGGGATTAAACTGATTGATTTTTGAGATAATAATATTGTCTTCTTCTATCGAGAACTTTGGTTTAAAGGGTGGAGAATAGCTTTCTATAGTTATATTTGGATACTCTTCTTCTGTTCTTTCTTTAATCTTGTCTAGAGTACTTTGTGAAGCTCCCATATAAAAAACTTTTCCAGATTTTTCATTCATTTTAGATAATAAAAAGTTGTGTAAGTCTGCCCCTGCTATTTTATGGATATTTACATTACTTATTTGCTTTGCCGCTAAAACAATACCACTTCCATCAGGAATAAGTATATCCGAATCTATTAAAGCTTTTTTAAAGTAGTTATCATTTTTAGCAGTTATATATGAATGGGGGTTTATAGTGTTAATAGTTTTTTTAATTGTTAAGTCTATTGTCTCAAGCTCATGAGTAAAGACTTCATAGCCCATTATTTTCATTTTATTTTTCCTTGTCTAATAATTTTAAGTGCCTATTAAGGTCACTACTTGAGTTAAATCTATTAGCAATTTTTTTTGCAGGTACACCTGCATAGATAGAGTATTCCTCTGTATCTTTTGTTAAAACTGAACCCGCTGCAATAATACATCCAGATTTAATTTCTACACCACTTAGGATTATACATCCTAAACCTATCCAAACATCATCACCAACTTTAATAACTTTATCTATTTCTAACCAAGAATAATTTTTATCTCGTATCTGAGATGAAAAACGAATTGGAGTACCAATCTCTTGATAATTATGATCATATTTACCAAGAAATGATACATTATTTGCAATTAAAACATTATTTCCAATTTTAGTATTACATTCTATTTGAGAATTCCTACCTATATAACAGTTGTTTCCAATGGTAATTGTTTTTTTTGCCCAGAGAGCTACATTCCTTCCTGCATGAAAATTACTTCCAAATGTATACTTTTTCCATTTTATATTGACGAGATAATAATCTCTTAAATTTGTTAATAATTTTTTGAGCATCTAAATACCTTCTATTTTTTGAAAATTTTAATAAGTTTTTCTTTTATTTTTTGAAAAACTTTAATCTTAAATGCTTTATTAAAATTGTTGAGTATTTTACCAACAAGTTTAATTTCTTTTGGAAAATTTGTAACTTTTTCTTGGTTTAACTCTGTATGACTATAGATCATATCTTCATCTGTACTACAGTGTACACCAGAATTATCATGACCAATATTGTTAACATATGAAATTTTTGGATAAACTGTATACTTATTTTGCTTAAATGCATTATATGACCATCTTATATACCAAGAATCAAGTTTTCCATTCATTTGATTTTTTAACATTCTTGTTAGGTCTGGACCACCTCTATTAAATAAGTATTGTTGTTTAATAGAAATTTTAAAGGAGTCATAATCCTTTACATCCCAATCAATGTTAGACCATCTATCGCTCCATGTAGCCCAACTCCAAGACATTGGGCGTTTATGAAAATATATATCTGATAGATAGCTCTTTGGAAAGTTCATAAATTTTGTTGAAAAACTAAATCCAGTTATTGAAAAAATATCTTTAGTCTCTTTATAATTATCTAGACTGTCATTCATAAATTGTAAAAAATATGGACTTGTAACTAAATCATCTTCTAAAACTATTACCTTTCCATATTCATTTATTATTGATGAAACACCATCTATAATAGAAGCTGCTAAACCAAAGTTCTTTTTTCTTTCAATTATAGTTATTTTTTTAAATCCATTAACTGATTTCAAATAATTTCTAACTTCTTGAATCATATGAGAAGAATTATTATTCTTTGCTGCATCAGAATAAATATACAATTCACTTTCCTCTGCTAGTATATTCTTTTGCAAAGATTCAATAGTAAGTTGTGTATGATCTAATCTATTATAAACGAATAGGACGATAGGTGCTAAATCTTTATTAAACTTCATGTTCTTCCTTATATTTAAAAATAATTATTACCAATAACATGCATTCTCTACTTTTGTGGCATTTTTTGGTTTTTCACTTTGGGATGGTTTTATCCAGTGTTCATTAATTATATCTTTAAAGTCAGGGTGTATTGCCCATCGTTGGCCATAAACACCAAATAACATTTGGGTTGAACCTCCTAAGTGTATAGCTGACTTACCTATACTTTTAACATATGAAGCTAGTGGTAATCCATATACTCCTGCCCCAATAATTGCAATATCAAAAGTTATGGTGCTAATATCATTCTCCATTTTCTTTAGTGCATCAAACCACGATTTATATGTACCATCTCCACCTCCAAGTGTTTGTGCTGCTTCATAAGTTATAAGTTCAAAATCTGGAAGAATTTCAGGATTTTTGAATAGTAAATCCTTATTTAAAAACTGTTTTTTTATACTAGATATAAATGGATGAATAACTAGAACTTTTTTACCTTTAAGGTATTTTGACCATGGGTTGTTATAAAAGTATGGTTCTAAATTTCGTATTTTAGTTAATTTTGCATTTGGAACATATTTATTGAGCATATAATCTTCAAATGGTATAAAGCTTATACCCACTAAATCCATAGACGGAATAATATCTCTATATAGTTCACAAAGTTTATCTAGGTTCTTATTATCAGTAGGGAAAAAACCAGAATATCTTTTTATTATTTCTTTTTGTTTATCCTTATATGGTTTGTTTTTTTCAAAATATTTTAATACACCTAATTCTGTTGTCCCCAATCGTGAAATAATAAATGGTTTATTCTTTATTATTAATTGACTAATATAATCATTAGTTTCCTGTGCAGTTAATAATTTTTGCTGATAATCCTTTTCATGTGTTTGAAAAAGGATAGACTTGAGTAATGGGTATAGCTGAGTTCTTTTAATTAATTCTATTATTTTTTCTTTCATTTTATTCTTTTTCCTTTATGTATTTGGATATTTTTTTTCCAAAATAATCCCAATTGTTATTCTCAATAAATTCGAGTAATTTTTTATTTTCACTAATTTTTTCACTAAAAGCAATATTGATTACTTTTATTAAATGATGAAAGTTATTAAATGTATGAATCAAATTCTCATCTTCTAAATCTTTAAATGAACCTACATTTGGACCAATAATATTACTTCCATATGATAAAGAATACATTAGTGAACCTGAAGCAAATGTATTTCCCGGTGAATAAGTAAAAAGGATAATTTTTGAAATATTTATATACTTTTCTAATAAATTATCATCAACAAACTTATTAATTATTTTTATCTTCTCTGATTTATACTTCATTATTTTATCTTCTAGTATTTTATTACTAATCTTTCCTAAAATACAGATATTATATTTATTTAATAAATCTTTTTTTTCTAAGTATTCTAAAAATACATCTACATTTTTATAAGGTGATATCGCACCCCATATTAGTATATCATATTTCTTTTCAACTTGTATATCTTGATATCTACCTAAGTTATTATGTATTGGATGATGTATAAAGTGTATATTGTTTGATTCATCTTTCAGGAATTGTTTTGAAAATTCTAATCCATCAGAAGAATGAGTAATTACCAAATCAGAATAATTAAGTAACATATAAGTGTTTATCATTTTTAAGAATAAATAATCTTTTGAATGTGATATTTTATTATGAAGTGTCCAAATTATTTTTTTATTAAATAGTTTAAATATAAAACATGAAAGATATACATAAATTGTTTGGAGTATTCCAAGTCTAGTAGCAACTAAATCCTCGATCCAATTAAAATAAATAGCATCAACCTTATTTAGATAAAATAAAATGTCAAATAGTCCTATATTACTAGGTCTATTTTTATTAACTATTGTATGGCCATTATTTTCTAATGCATTTATTAAATCCTTAATATATGGATTTTGTGTAGGTGATTTTGATTCTTTAAGAATTGGTGTTAAATATATTCTCATTATTTTCCTTTTTTTCCTTGATGAAAATCAGATATTCCTTTGATAATACCTTTTACATTATCAATTCTTAGATGCTTTAAAGATGAAAGTAAGTTTCTTAATGGAACGAAATAAGCACAAAGACCACAATTTTTCTTATATTTTTTGAAAAATGACAGATGATTTCTTGTCATATAATAACTTTTTAAAAAGCTATAATTGCCTGTACTCGAAGATACATCATGATATACTTCAAGTGAAGGTACATAAACACATTGATATCCAAGTTTTATGAAATTCATGGCTAAGTTTGCTTCATCATAGTATAAAAAAGTATCCTCATCAAATTGACCTGCATCATTAAATTTTTTTATATCAAATATAACTGCACAACCATTAAAGACATCTACTAAAGAGTTGGTGTCCTTTGGTAAAGTTGGGTTATTGTCAATTTTACAGTTTTGAAAGTCGATCATCGTTCCTGCAAACCAATCTTGGGAAGTTTTATTATCATAAATATGTGGTGAAACGGCAGAGTACATAGCATTAGATTTTAATACATCAAGAAGTTTACTAATTACATTATGTGTTGTTAGTGCATCTGGATTTAATAAAAATATGTATTTTACATCTTTATGTTTTTTCTTTAAATAATTAACACCATAGTTAACACCTCCTGCAAAACCTAAGTTTTCTTTAGATTCTATTACCTCTATCTGCTCAGATATTAAATTATTAAGACTTGTAATTGAATCAACTGTAGATTCGTTATCTACTATAAGAATATGTGAATCAATAAACTCTTCGTGTATTGATGCTACAGCCCTCTTAGTTAAATCTTCAGTTTTATAATTAACGATTATTGTATACACTTTATCCATTTAAATTATTCCTTATATTGTATTGTTTAATTAAGATGTAAATAACAAAAAATAAAAAGATACCTTCTAAGTGATATGTTATATTTAATGTTGGTGCAAAAATCTGAACTAAAACTAATGCTTTTCCCGTTTGGTGAAGTGGGGTATTTGACTTCATAGCTTGTTTATACATTTGGTAATAAATACCTATAAATAAGAGTAAACCTATAATTCCATGTAAATAAAACACTTTAAAAATCCCTAAGTCAGATAAATAAAATTTACTATAATACAGATATTTATATGCATGATTATCCATACCATAACCAAAAATCATACTTGGTATATCTAAAAATTTTAAAAAGTATGCAAACTCCATTGCTCTCACATTGACATTTCCTGAACCGCTTGCAACTTCATTTTGAGTGTGTTCATACATATTTATGAAGGGTTGAAAGATTGAAGATTCAAAATTTGTAAATATGATTGATAAAACTACGATTAAAAAGAAAATATATAATTTTTTAAAATTTTTCTTATCTTTTAGGTTTATTGAAAATATGAGAAGAATTAATATTACAGCTATTAAAGATGATCTTGTTTTGTCTATAACAACTAGCATACTAATAAGTCCTATAAAAGGAATATAAGACAGTGAATTTTGCTTTGTATGAAAGTAAAAGAATAATAGCATAGTAATTAGAGTCATTGGTGCTATAGTAAGTCTAATTGCACCTAATCGATATGCATATGTTGTGTCAATATATAAAATTGATAAGTTCTTACTAAAATAAAGATAAAAGCTAAAAAGAACTAAAAAAATTGAAACAACATATGCTACTTTATATAAGGACTTTAAGTTAATACCTTTCAGTAGAAAATTTAAAGAGATATACATAACAACAATAATTAGTAAAAGTCTACTAGCTAATAAAGAGTATATAAAAGGTTGTCCAAAGTTAAATGCAGACATAAAGCAGGTGGATAAAACAGCATATATTGCAAATAAATATATATACTTATCTTCTCTTGTAAAAACTATTTTTATATATTTAATATTTAAAAGTATTACAAAACTAGAAATCAAAAAAATAATATCTTTTTGATATGCTTCAGTATCTATCAAAAAATAAATATTGACTGATAAAGTGTGAATGAGTAATAAAACAAGTAAACGGATAGTATTATAGTTCATGTTTAGAATCTTTTTCTTTCGTTTATACAAATATTATATTTTAATTGCTTCATTGTTATAGAGTAATCCATGTTTTTTTAAGTTGGTTATATCTTTTTATTACTTTACAAGGATTACCAACAGCTATATGATAATTTGGTATATCTTTAGTGACAACTGATCCAGCACCTATAATAGAGTAATTACCTATATTTACACCAGCTGTAATTACACTGTTCGCACCAATCCATACATTATTACCAATAATTGTTTTTTTCCCTATTTCTTGATGTAAATAAGTTTCTGATTTGGGATCTGAAAAATCATGATTTGATGAAGATATAAATACATTTGCTGCAATCATATTATCATTACCTATGGTTATATTTCCTAAACCCATGATCTGACATCTATCTCCAAAGTAATTATTATTGCCAATTTTTATAATTCCACCTTGTGTTCTTATAACAGACATAGAATCAAATATATTTAAGTTTCCTATTTCTAAATATTGATCATTACTCTTATAGTCTACACTAATCTTAGAATACTGTTTGAATGTATTGGAATTACCAAGAGTTATATCATGAAAGCCTATAAATATTACTTTCTTGTAAATAATATTATTTTTGCCTGATTTTTTAAAAAAAGTTTTTTTTATAATAAAACGAAAAACTGCTAATAGCTTAGATATTCGATACATTAAAATCCTTTTTTGTCAAGATATAAATTTTATTTTTTATTAGATAAATATATATAAAGATTAAGATACTAAGCTCAACAATAAGAGTCACAATTGCTGCTCCTTGTGCTCCATAAACATAAATAACACTAAATGAGACAGGTAAGCTTAAAATACCTATAAAGACGGTGATTTTGGAAAGAAAGTGTTGAAGGTTAAAAGCTATTAGTGTTTGTACACCTATAATATTATTCAATCCAACTATTAATGGAAGTAGAGACATAATCTGAATTATAACAATACTTTCTTCTATATTATCACCAAATAAAAATATTAAAATTTGATTTGCAAAGATCAAGATAATAAAAAAAATAAATAAGTTTACTATAGAGCTGAAGAAAGCAACCTTTCTAATAAACTTTAAAGCTTCTGGTTTAGATTCTTTTGCGAGTAACATAATATGAGGGTATACTGTTTTATATATAGGTTGTGAAAGAGAAATAATTGCTTTTATAAGTTTTTGAGCTACAGAAAAGTAGCCAACAGTTTCTAATGTTGTTAGAAACCCTAAAATAACTATAACTGTATTGTCGTAGAGTGTAATACCAATATTTGATATAAATATATGTCTTCCATCTTTTAGTGTTTTTAATATTCTTTGTATAGAGACGAAAGATACATGAACATTAAAAGTTTTACCTATAAAATATATAGAGTAAACTGTTGAGATAAATGTAAAAAAAGCATATACAGCAGGAACTAAGTAATAGTCTTCTCTGCAAGTAATAAAGATAAAAATTGCAGCTGTACTAATTATTCTTGATATTACATTTATGATCGTAATGTATTTCATCTGTTCCATACCTTGAAAAAAGAAGATAGGGAAAAAAGTATTTGATAAAGCGAATATAAAAGAATATATATATAAAATTCTTTCATTCCAGATTGATTCAATAGAAAAAATTAATACAAAAAACAAAATACAAGAGATGAAAAGTAAAAATAATTGTGTACTTATAACAGCACTAAAAATTTTATTAAGTTTAGATAAATTGTCTCTTTGCACAGAAATGTCTTTAGTAGCTGTTAATCCAAATCCATAACTAACCAATACATTAAAATAAAATACTATACCTCCTGCAAATGCTATTAATCCAAAGTTGTCTACACCCAACACTCGTACTAGATAGGGGATAGTTAATAATGGAAATATATATGATGCTATCTGTAAAGATGATAAAGATAAAAAATTAGATATGAATTTATTTTTTTTGTATTTTAAAAACAATTATTAACTCCATGATACATTTTGTTTTATTACTTTTGCTGGATTTCCTGCAATTAAGCAGTTTTTTTTCTGAAAAGAAGAGACAAGCACAGAGTTAGCAGCTACTATACAACCGTCAGGGATTGAGACCCCTTTAAAAACAGAAACATTTGAACCAATCCAGATATTGTTACCAATATTAATATTTGGATTCTTTTCTTTTTTATTGTCATACTGAATAGTATGTAGGTCATCATCTAAAAATTGGCAGTTCCAAGAAATAACACAATAGTTACCTATTTTTAGTTTATGATTGATAATGAATGTACTATATGCATTTACCATACTTCTTCCTAGTATTACTTTTCCTTTTGGCCCAACAGCAAACTTACACCCTCTACCAATATGAAAATCTTTTTCTACTATCATAGATCCTTTGATATGTAAATAAGTTTTATCAGAACCTAATGTAAAGTCATTATTTGCTACCCCTACAAATAATCTTTCTTTTGTTATAATATTCTTTTTACCCCTTATGATTACTTTATGATGAGGAATAATATTTTTACCAAATAGTTTATAATACAAAGTTCTTAAGATAACTATTAAGAAAATAGAATCTGAATCTTTACATAGTAAATAAAGTTTTTTTAGTTGCTTCATTTAGCTAAGTACCACTCAACAGTAATAACAATCCCACTCTCAAAGTCTTCATCAGCTTTCCAACCAAGTTGTGTTTCTAACTTAGTAGCATCAATAGCATAACGTCTATCATGTCCTGCTCTATCTTCTACGAAGGTTATGAGTTCTTTATAGCTTTTTTTGTTTATCTGTTTTTGAGCTGGAACTTTTTCATCTAGTATAGTTGTTATTGCATCTACTATCTGTAAGTTAGTTCTCTCATTTCTCCCACCAATGTTATAAACATTTGCTTCTTTACCTGTATGGTAAACAAGATCTATACCTTTACAGTGATCAAGTACATATAACCAGTCTCTGATGTTTTTACCATCACCGTATATTGGTATGTTCTCACCCTCTAATGCTTTTCTAATAATAGTAGGGATGAGTTTCTCATCATGTTGTTTAGGACCATAGTTATTTGAGCAGTTAGTTATAACTGTATTCATACCATATGTCTCTTGATAACTTCTTACTATCATGTCACTACTTGCTTTAGATGCTGAGTATGGAGAGTTAGGTGCATATGGTGTCTCTTCTGTGAAGAGATCAGTTTCATTTAGAGTACCATAGACTTCATCAGTACTTATATGATGAAACCTACATCCCTTATAGTTTTCTTTGTAAGTAAAAGGTTTTTCCATCCAGTACTTCTGAGCTACATCTAGGAGAGTGAATGTACCATTTACATTTGTCTCTATGAAAACTCCAGGGTTCTTTATAGAGTTATCTACATGAGACTCTGCTGCAAAGTGTATAACACCTTGTATGTCATGCTCTGTAAATATATACTCTACTAGTTCACGGTTACAGATATCACCTTTGATGAACTTATATCTAGGATTTGACTCACACTCTTTTAGGTTCTCAAGGTTACCTGCATATGTAAGGAGGTCTAGGTTTATTAAGTTATACTCTGGATATTTCTCTAAGAAGTATGGTACGAAGTTAGAGCCTATGAAGCCTGCTGTTCCTGTTAGTAAGATTGATTTCATTATTTTCTTTCTCCTAAAGTTTTTAAACACTCGTTAAGTGAGTCTTTCCAGTATGGAATTGTTATAGTAAACTCTTTTTTTATTTTTGCTTTGTTTAGTAAAGAGTAGTGTGGTCTCTTTGCTGGTGTTGGGTACTCTTTAGTCTCTATTGGGTTTATTTGGCAATCTATGTTAGCCATTCTCATAATCTCTTTAGAGAAGTCATACCAGCTAAGTACACCTTCATTTGAGTAATTGTATATAGATACTTGTTTATTTTTAATATTTGGTATTATATCAAGTGTTGCTTTAGCTAAGTCTCTTGCATAGGTTGGAGTTCCTACTTGGTCATATATAACACCAAGAGAATCTCTCTCTTTCCCTAGTCTTAACATCGTTTTTACGAAGTTGGCTCCAAAGCTTGAGTATACCCATGATGTTCTAATGATTATAGAGTCTTTAGGGTTTATCTCTTGCATTACTCTTTCACCTGCAAGTTTAGTTACACCATATACTCCATTAGGACTTGTTGTATCATCTTCTGTGTATGGTTTAAAGTTCTCACCATTAAAGACATAATCAGTTGAGATATGAATAAGTTTTATATTACTCTCTTTTGCTATCTCTGCTAAGTATTGAGTAGCAATGTGGTTTACTCTATCTGCATTTTCTTTATCATCTTCTGCTTTATCTACGGCTGTATAGGCTGCTACATTGATGATTATATCTATAGAGTTTTCTTGTGTAAAGTTTTTTATTAATTTTTTATTTGTAATATCTAAATTATTTCTATCTGTAAAGAAAAAAGTATACTCATAGTTAGATGATAGCGCTTGAAGTTCTGAACCTACTTGACCCTTTGAGCCTGTTACTAGTATGTTAGTCATTATAGTAGTTCGCTCCATACTCAAATATATCTTGAGTATCTGCTAGTTTAGGTTGTACCTTATCTTTAGCAGAGAGATTGAGTTCACTTTGAGGTACTTGCCAATTTATGTTGAGTGCTTCATCACTAAAGAGGATTCCTCTATCATTCTCTGGAGAGTAGTAGTTATCTACTTTATAAGCAAATATAGTGTCATCTTCAAGCACTATAAACCCATGAGCAAAGCCACGAGGTACTAAAAGTTGTCGTTTATTCTCAGCTGTAAGTGCAACTGCAACATATTTACCAAATGTAGGAGACCCTTTACGGATGTCTACTGCTATATCAAGGACTTTTCCTTGTATTACACGTACAAGTTTAGTTTGAGCTGCAGGAGATAGTTGATAGTGAAGACCACGAAGAACACCACGAGATGATTTAGACTCGTTATCTTGGCAGAAGTTTATTTTATAGCCTAAAAACTCTTCTAGTTTATCTGCTCGAAAAGTCTCTACGAAATAACCTCTCTCATCTCCATGAACTGTTGGTTCACAGATAACTACATCTGGTATATCAGTTCTTATGAAGTTCACTTACAGTTTACCTTGCTCGGCACGACGGAGTAGGTACTGACCATATTGGTTTTTCTTAAGTGGTTGTGCTAGTTCTATAAGTTGCTCTTTAGTTATGTAACCCATCTCAAAGGCTATCTCTTCAAGACATGCCACTTTAAGAGACTGACGGTTTTCAATAGTCTGGATAAACATACTTGCTTCAAGAAGACTCTCATGCGTTCCTGTATCTAGCCAAGC
>Ga0256826_1001535_pt1 | contig 14325 bp, 16 predicted proteins | sample CV79metaG_FD_185975 | JGI IMG/M metagenome (GOLD analysis project Ga0256826, IMG submission 185975) | Hydrothermal vent microbial communities from East Pacific Rise, Pacific Ocean - CV79 | ecosystem: Environmental > Aquatic > Marine > Hydrothermal vents | place: Pacific Ocean: East Pacific Rise...
AGATTTACAAGAACCAGTAACAAGTATAATAAAAACAAAGATTGCACCAATGTTAGCTCAAGATGGTGGAGCAATTGAATTACTTAAAGTAAAAGATGGAAAAGTTTATATCCAACTTCAAGGTGCTTGTGTAGGTTGTGCAGCTAGTTCTAGTACACTTAAATTCATTGTAGAAAAAAATCTAAAAGAACTTATTCATCCAGAAATACAAATTGTAAATGTACTACCTGGTATGGAGAATGAGATATAAATGACAAATAAAGAAGATTTGCTTCAAAAAGCACATGGCTTTTTCATAGCTCAACAATACGATAAAGCACTTTTTTTATATTCTAGAATATCTTCTTTAGATCCTAGAAATAAAGAGTACCAAATATATGCATTGTTTTGTGACTTAGCAAGTGAAGATGATATCAAATCTCAAGAATTATTTGAAAAATTTTCTATTCTTAAAGATGAAGATTTAAATAGTGCCATAGAATTTGTAGAAGATGAAATTTCATTACATGATGGTGATAATGAATTATTATTAAAAATGATTCAAGACGTATCATTACAAACAATTGAAGCACTTGAAGCTATTGATTACAATGATTTCTTACAACTTGAGATTAATAGAGGTTCATTTAAAACAGCTTATGAAGATATAATGTTCTCAACAAAAGTATCTATTTCATCAAAAGATGATTTAGTTGATTTTATAAATAAATTAATAGAAAATGGATTTGAAACTACAGCTTATACATATTTAGATGGATTTAATGAAGTATTCTCTTATGATAAAGATTTAACAGATTTATATGAAAAATTAGAAAGTAAAAACATTGAAAATAAACACTAATAAACTAAAATTTACAGATAATACAAACGAATTAGATGAAAATACTATATTCGTAAGTTCTTTACAAAATGAACAATATGTAAAAGATATTGATTCTGGAGTAAAAGTTATTCAAGATACTCAATTAAGTTCATATTTTGATTTCTCTAAAATTAAAATAATTGGAATCACTGGAACAAATGGTAAAACTACAACAGCTGCAGCTATTTATTCTATGTTACTTGATATGGGATATAATGTAGGATTTCAAGGTACACGTGGGCTATATATAAATGAAGATAAAGTAAAAGATTACTCTTTAACTACTCCTGTACAACTTGAAATATTTAGTAATGTACAACTTGCTTTAAATTATGAATGTGAATTTTTCATAATGGAAGTTAGTTCTCATGCAATAGTTCAAAAAAGAATTTGTGGAATAGAATTTGCACTTAAAATTCATACAAATATTACAAGAGATCATCTTGACTACCATAAAACAATCGAAGAATATATAAATGTAAAAAATTCTTTTTTCAATGATGATAGTGTTAAACTTATAAATAAAGATGATAAATTAATCAAATATAAACTTAAAAATGCTTTTGCATATGGTTTAGATAATCCAGCAACTTATAAAGTTCAAGCATTTACATTTAAAAATGGAACAACAGTAGCACTTCAATACTTTGGAGAGATGTATCACTTTACTTCTGATTTAAGAGGTACATTCAATGTATACAATTTGTGTGCAGCAGTTAGTGCTGTTCATATTCTTACAAAAAAATCACTTCAAGGTATTTGTGATACTGTTGATAATTTTGCTGGAGTTTCTGGACGAATGCAAACAATATCATATGAACCTTATATAGTAGTAGACTTTGCACATACTCCTGATGGTATGAAAAGTGTATTTGATAGCTTCAAAGATAAAGATATCATATGTGTATTTGGAGCTGGTGGAAATAGAGATAAACAAAAAAGAAAAATCATGGGGAAAATCGCAAATGAATATTGTCATAAAATAATATTAACAAGTGACAATCCAAGGTTTGAAGATCCAGATGAAATAATAAAAGATATAGAACTAGGTATTAATAATAAATCAAAACTTACTATAAATATCAATAGAAAAGAAGCTATCAAAGAAGCTATTGCTCAATTAAATAGTAATAGTGTATTATTAGTTTTAGGAAAAGGTGATGAAGAATATCAAATTATTTATGATAAAAAACTACCTTTTAATGATAAGAATATAATAGAAGAAATTTTAAACATAAAAATTTAGGAGTATTTATTTAGATACTTTTAATAAATATTAGATAAAATGCCACAAATTTAAGTTAAAAACAATAAAACAAACAAAAGGAAATACAATGCAAATGCCAACAATACCACAACCTACATACCAAATTTTTAAGTGTGAACAATCAAGTCCTCCAGGTATGCCAAAACCATCATGTGTAAACGATGATACAAGAGGTTTATTTAACTATATCGGTCAAAGTTTAATGCAAAAAGGTCTAATGGGTCCAGTACAATTAATAAGAACTTCTTGTCTAGGAAGATGTCAACAAGGTCCTGTTATGTTAGTAGTAAGTCAAAATGAAAGATTTATGTACACAAGATTAAATGAAAATGCTATTGATAGAATTTTAGATGAACATATCAAAGGTGGTAATCCAGTTGAAGAATTCTTAATTGAAGAACAATTCTGGGGTGAGCCAGCTGCTTTAAGCTAAAAAATAATTAGGATATTTAAATATGAATATAGAGATGTTATATAGTAAGTTACATAGAGCAACAGTTACAGATGCAAATCTTAACTATGTTGGTTCTATTACTATTGATGAAAATTTATTAGATGCAGCTAAACTTAGAGTTGGTCAAAAAGTTGAGATTGTAAATATTAACAATGGTGAGAGATTTTCTACTTATACTATAAAAGGTGAAAGAGGAAGTAAGGATATGTGTCTAAATGGAGCAGCTGCTAGAAAAGTAGAAGTTGGTGATAAGATAATTGTAATTGCTTATGCTTCATATAGTGCAAGTGAACTTGAAAGCTATGAACCAGCTGTTGTGTTACTAGATGATGATAATAATATCTCTAGTATTACAAATGAATTAATTGGAAGCGATAAGTAATGTTTGAAGGTATGGATTTAAACAAACTAATGGGTCAAGTTCAAGAGATGGCTTCAAAAGCAAAAGAAGAAGGTTCAAATCAATTATTTACTGCTAAAACTGGTGGTGGTATGATTGAACTATCTATCAATGGAAATAGTGAAGTTATAAATCTTGAAATTGATGATTCATTACTTGAAGATAAAGATTCATTAAAAATACTTTTAATTTCAGCTATGAATGATGTAATCAAACAAAGTGATGAATCAAAAAAAGCAATGGCTATGAATATGATGGGTGGGATGAACCCATTTGGGAATAAATAATAAAATGAAAAATGAAAACTTACTTGAACAATTTGAATCTTTCTTAGATAATAATTTACCTATATCAAAAAGTTTTCATCCTATTTTTCAATCAGCATTACAAGAGATGCTAAATGCTGGTGGTAAAAGATTTAGACCAATGTTATTACTAAATGTAGTAAATGCAGTAAACCCTCTTTTAATATCACATTCTATGCATATTGCACTTGCAATTGAATTTTTACATACATATTCTTTAGTGCATGATGATTTACCAGCAATGGATGATGCTAACTTACGAAGAGGACATCAAACATTACATGTAAAATACGATGAAGTAACTGCAATATTAGTTGGAGATGCTTTAAATACTCATTCTTTTAACCTTATTGCAAATGCTCCACTTGATGATAAAATCAAAATTGAATTAGTAAAATGCTTAAGTAGTGATGGTGGAATTGATGGTATGATTATTGGTCAAGCAATTGATTGTTATTTTGAAAATACTATTTTAGAACTTGAAAAATTAGAGTTTTTACATATTCACAAAACTGCAAAACTTATTGCAAGTTCACTTAAAATGGGTGCAATAATATCAAATCTTCCAGAAGAAATTCAAAATAATTTATATAATTTTGGTATTGATATAGGATTATTATTTCAAATACAAGATGATATTATTGATGAAACTCAAAGTGAAGAACAAGCTGGTAAAACAACAGCAAATGATGAATCAAAAAATTCTTTTGTAAATCTACTTGGATTAGATGGTGCTATCACTTCTGCTAATACACTTGCCAAAAAATGCGAAGATACACTAAATAACTTTGATACTAATATTCAAAGTGAATTAAACTCTTTATTAAAAATATATTTATATAGACATACTAAATAATTTTCTTTTAAACCATTAAAATCAATATATCTTGTTATAGTCATTTATTTATGATATTATTTTATTCAAGGAAATAACGTGGATATATTTTTAAAAACTATTGGTGCTGTAAATGATGATACAAGAGTTTGTATTTTGAGATTTATAAATGAAAATGAAAAAGTTTGTGTATGCGATATAGAAAATTCATTTGAAATGATTCAATCAAGAATATCAAGACATCTTAAAATATTAAAAGATGCTGGTTTTTTAAAATCTTCAAGAGAAGGTAGATGGAGCTATTATAGTATTAAAAATCCACTTGATATATTTAGACAAAATATTTTAAAAGAAATATCTTATTTAGATATAAATATACCAAAACTTATTTCAAATTGTTCTACAAAAAAATAACTATTTACTTTGATCTTCTTTTTGTAGGTTTTTATCCATATATTCACTTAGATGAGTTTTATTCTTTTTAAATTTATTGTAAATAATTGAAAATATTGCTACTAGACTTATTAAAATTAAACTCGTAAATAATGACTCATAATTATGTATAAAATTATACACTACTAAAGTTATTGCTGCTCCCATTGATAATACAAATCCTAATAAGCAAATAAATACAGAAGCCTTAGTTTCTACTCTTAATTTATAATTTGCGAGATTAACTAGTGAAAAAATAATCAAAAATCCTAAACTTCCTGCTACTGAAATATTTTGTAAATCAAACGATACTGCAAATATTATCCCTAATAATGCAATAATTATCATACCTTCATATCCATTCTTAACTTTTTTTTCAAAGCTATGTGGTATTTCACCAAATTTTGCAATAATATATGCAGTTCTTCCACTTCCATAAATTGTGGCATTTATAGCTGATGCTGTTGAAAGAAGTGCTGCTATTGCAACTAATACAAATCCATAATGCCCAAAAAATGGCTGAGCTACTATTGATAATATAAACTCTTTAGATTCATTAACTTCTTTAGCACTGACATTTCCAACAGTTACTATTGCAATTAAAACATATAAGATTATTACAAATATTACTGAACTATAATATACCTTAGGCAAAGTAGATTCAGGATCTTTTATATCTCTTGCTGTATTAGCTATAAGTTCAAATCCCTCATAAGCTAAAAATATCATAAACCCACCAACTACAACAGAAGACATTGGCATCCAATTAGTATAATTTAACTTTGTAATATCAATACTAATAAAACTTACCATTACTAAAACTACTAAAATAGCAATTTTTATAAATACCATATAAGTTTCAGCTTTTCCTGTTAGTAATGCACCTAATAAATTAATAAAAGTAAATAAAACAATAATTGAAATAGCTAAAATATCTTGTATCCATTTTATATTTTCACCCATAATCAGTGCACTTCCATAACTACCAAAAGCATATGCATAAAGTGCTAGCATAATTACATAACTTACTAACATTAACGTATTAATAAATGACGAAAATAAGCCATTACCAAAGGCTTGCACAATAAACTCTATTGTTCCACCTTCACTTGGATACCTAAGTGATAATTTTACATACGAATATGCAGTAATAAGTGCAATTAGTCCTGCAATTAAAAAAGCAATTGGAGCAGCACCTTTTGATAATTCAATTGTAAGACCAAGTACTGCGAATATTCCACCACCTACCATACCTCCAACACCAATACTAAATGCTTCCCAAAATCCTATTTGTTTATTTTTCATTCTACTGCCATTCAAGTTGATTATAGTATTCACTAATATTTCTATTTACTAAATCTTTATAGTGAATTCTATTTTTATATTCACTAAAATCTAGGTGTATACCTTCTATTTGTATATCATTTTCATACATAATTTTTACTTTTTTCAATTTTTCAAAATATTTAACCATATTTTTGTAACTAGTAGGTGAAAAATTAGATCCATGGCCTGGTACTATGTAATCTAAATCCATTTCTGATATTTTAGCTAATGTATTTAACCAACCATCAATATTACTATCATAATGATACCTCATCATTCTATTTGTGGATATAATATTTCCAACAAATATAAATTTATCACTTGGCACATGTACTATTATATCAGATGGACTATCACTTACTTTTGAAAATTTTAGTATTTTTATATTACATTTTGAACCTTTTATTATATATCCATCTTCTACTAAAATATTAGGATATACGAGTTTTGTATTTTCAAATACTTTTTTACTTAATATGTTTGGTAGCCTTTCATATTTTGCTGTATTAATTTTAATATCATTTATCATACTTTTATGCCCAATAAAATCAATACCAATACTTCTATAATAACTAGCACCATATATTCTATCATCATGATAATTTGTTGCAATTACAGCACTTACTTTTTTATTTGTTTGTTTTTGAATAGTATTTACAAACTCTTTTGCAAAATTATATGTAGATCCAGGCTCAATTACAACAAGCGAATCTCCTATATCAACATAGCATACATTTGTAACATCTGCTTTATTTTTTTTATTTGGTGGATCAAACTTTCCTATATGACATTGTATATTACTACTTACTTTTACTAATTTTATATTATATTCACTTGCATTTAAAATAAATATACAAAATAAAAGTGCAAATATTAGTTTCATTATTCAGCAAATTCCAATTGCTCTACATAATTATTTATATTGTTATAATTTAACTGTTTAAAGTGATTAACGGTATCAAATCTTTTTACATTAACCGCTTTAATTAAATCTCCATCTTCTAGTTCTTCTTCATAAGCTTTTTTCGCATCTTTTCTTATAGTTTTTAAATATTCTAAACTATATTTATAAGAATCTTTATCAAACTCTTTTCCATGACCACCTAGAATATATGTAGCATTTAATTTTTCTATATTTTCTAAGGCTTCAATCCAACCATCTATATTTGATGTTTTTCTATAATTTAAAGCTCGTCCATTAAATATAATATTTCCAGTAAATAAAAATGAATCATCTTTAGAATAAATTACTATATCACTTCTTTCTTCACTTATTTTGCTAAGTTTTAAAATTTCAAGAGTTTTTTTACTACCTTTAATTTCATATCCACCATCAACTAATTTAGTTGCAGGAATTATAATTGTCCCTTCTAAAAAATCTTCACTTAAAAACATTGCAAGTCTTCCAAACTTATCTTTGTGATGTTCAATTTCTTTATTTAATGTACTATGTCCAATTATATTAGCTCCAAGTTCTTTAAAAAAATATGCCCCACCTATTCTATCATCATGATAATTTGTAAGAACTACATCTGAAACTTTTAGTTTAGGATAGTCTTTTTGCATTAAAGCATAAAATTCTTGTGCAAATTTATATGTAGGGCCAGCATCAAGCACTACAAGAGAATTTCCAATATCAACATAACACATATTTGATACAAATCCTTTATTTGATTTCATTGGAGGATGGAAATCACCTATTACACATGAAATATCTTTTGTTATATTTATAGTTTTTAGATTATATTCACTCGCATTTAAAACTGTCACTAATAATAAACTAAATAATAAATTTTTCATTTTAGTTCCCACAACATTTTATTTTTATATCATTACCCATATTTTTTGTACTTCCATTTATAAGTTCTATAACTTCTTGTATACTTAGAAGTTTTCCTGTTGATTTTACAACTTCATTTATTACAAGACCTGGTGTTGATATAACACTATATTTCATAATCTCTTCTAAATCTTCAACTTTGGATACTTCAAACTTTCCATTTATTTGTTTTACTGCTTCATTAACTGTATTATACAATGTTACACAATTAGAACATCCTGTTCCAAGTATTTTTATGAATATTATATCATCTTTACCACAACAATCTATTTTAGTTTCAATAGGAGCAACTGCAGAAAAATTCATTTTATTTGGCTTTTCATCACTACAAGATGAACTTTGTACTTCACATTGTCCATCTTTACATCCACCAAATGGACACTTATCACATATTCCCATCATAAGTGGTATATATCCAAAATAAAACCATTGATTTGTGCTATATACACCATATGCAATTAGTACTACACCAATTATTATTTTTCCTATTCTACTCATATTTTTCCTTTTTGTTTCTATTTATAATAGTATATAATTAAATAAATACCCAATACATACTATTCCAAAACCAACTATTCCAAAAAATAATAATATTAGCTTAGTATGTAAAATCTTTTTTAATATCATCGCTTCTGGTAAGCTAAGTGCAGTGATTGCCATCATAAATGATAAAGCAGTTCCTAGTAGCATACCTTTTGCTGTTAATACTTCAATTAACGGAATAACTCCAGATGCATTACTATACATAGGAATACCAATAAGCACAGCTATTAGTGGTGCAAAAGCATTAGAAGGACCTGCATATTGAACTATTAAATCAGTTGGCACATATCCATGTATAAATGCTCCAATACCAACACCTATTAATACATATAGCCATATTTTTAAAAATATCTCTTTTGTATATTCCCATGATTGATTAACTCTTTGATTAAAAGTAAGCTTAATTTTAACATCATCTAATTCGCCATCCATAACTTTTACATCAATTAAAATATATTTTTCCATATTCATTCGACCTATAATGTATCCACCAACTATTGCAACAAATAAGCCAAATCCAATATAAAGTAGTGCAATTTTCCATCCAAATATACCAAATAAAAGTGCAATAGCTATTTCATTATTTAGAGGGCTTGATATTAAAAAAGAAAATGTAACACCTAGAGGGATTCTAGCTTGTATAAAACCTAAGAAAAGTGGAATAGCACTACAACTACAAAAAGGAGTTATAATACCAAAAAGTGCAGCTAATATATTTCCTGTAAATGCAGATTTACCTTGTAAATATGCTCTTACATACTCTGTATTGAAATATGTTCTTAAATATGTAACTAAAAAGATTATTGTAAGTAATAAAAACCAAATTTTGAATGTATCATATATAAAAAAGTTAACAGTTTCATTTATAGTACCTGATAAACCAAATATATCAAGGGTTAAATAATCAACAAATTCTTTCCACATAATATTCCTTTATATAAAAGTATATCATAAATTTTACTTCATATCAATATATCTTGATATATTGAATTATTAATTATTTTTAGTATGAAATTCTATTAAATTATCTATTTTATTATCACAAATAAAAGTCATAGCTTCTTTTACTTTTTGCTCTTCCCAGTTCCACCATTTAATTTTTTCAAGTTTTTTTATTTGAGTTTCACAAAAACGATATTTAATATGACTTGCAGGATTTCCTCCAACTATTTCATAAGGTAAAACATCTTTTGTTACAACTGCCCGTGCTGATATTATTGCACCATTTCCTATTGTAATTCCAGGCATAATCATAGCTTCACTACCAATCCATACATCATTACCAATAAGAGTATCTCCTACATTTTTAAAGCCATTTTTTGCATTTTTGAAAATATTTGCTTGAAAAGCAAAAGGAAAAGTACTTATCCAATCTTTTTCATGACCTTGATTTCCACCCATCATAAAAACAGCACCTGAACCAATTGAACAATAATTACCAATAATAAGTTTATCAACATCTTTTCGTTTATCATGCAAATACCTAACACATCCTAAAAAATCATGCTTATGATAAAATCCTGAATAATAAGAAAATTCTCCAACTTTAATATTTTGATGGTTTATTGTTTTATTGAGTAATTGTGAAGAAAACTGATTTTTAAATATAAAATTTGTCATGTTATTTTAAAAAAACAACTTCATCAGTTTTATTTAAAAAATAAGAATGAACTATTTTAAATCCTAAACTTTGATTATCAAAAGATTTAGAATCTTTGTCTTTATGTGAAATAAATACCATTAACATATCAATATCATCTTTAATACTATTTAAAAGGCTATATCCACCCTCTATCATTGAAAAGTTTGCTTTTATATGATTAATATCACTTGAGATAACAACTTCTCGTGAAGGTACTTTAAATAAGTTTATCTCTTTATCAAACTCTTTTTGTTTTGAGTATATTAAAATATTACTAGCTTTATTTATTTTAGCAAATCTTGAATCTAAAGTTGGTTTATCAATTCGTACAGTGTTTCCACCTATTATTAGTAAATCAAGCTTTGTTCTTATTTCATGTACTAAGTTTAAAGAGTCTTGTGATGTTATATATCCACCATCTACACTTCCATCTTTGCGCATAGCTATTTTAAAAAATCTAAAATTATCTTTTTGCCATAATGAAAATGGCTCTAATAAATCAGAACATCTTTGATTATTTAGTACTTCTACATCTATACTTGCATTTTTTAATGTACTTAATCCACCACTTGCATTTTTATTTGTATCAAGAGTACCTATATATACTTTTTTAAATTTTAATTCTTTTAAAAGATTTGCACACGAAGGCGTTTTACCAATATGATTACAAGGTTCTAATGTTACATATATTACACAATCATTGAAAATATTATTGTGATTTTTAATTATATATTGATGTATTTCATTTGATGATGTGAGGTTATTGAGTTCTTCATTAAAACATAATTCTAAATATGCTTCTTTTATTGCATTTACTTCTGCATGTGGCATTCCTGCTTGTTTATGAGCTTGTACAGATAAAACTTTATTATGTTTTACTACACATGCTCCAACAGCAGGATTTGGATAAGTTAAAAACTGATATTTCCAAGCTTCATTTATAGCTTGATTAATATAAGTTTCACTCAAGTATTTATTTCCAGTCGTGGTAAGTAGAACAAGCTAAAACATCTTCATATTTTATACTAAATTCTTTATTATTTTCATCTTTTAGATTTAAAGTATTATTTTCATCAACACTTAGTAATTCACCTCTAAAAGTTTCAGTACTAAATTCTTTACCTTTTATTTTTTCACCAACACTAGCTTTTACATGATCAAGTGATTTTAATTTTCGCTCAATCCCAGGGCTAGACACTTCAAGTCTATATTTACCTCTCATTGGTTCGTTGATATCTAAAAGTGGTGATATCATTTTACTAACTTGCTGACACTTGTCAAGACTTATTCCACCTGCTTTTGTTATAGTTACTCTAAATATATTTTCAGTTTGATACTTTGCAGTTCCTACTTCATATAGTGTTACATCGCAAGATTCTACTGCAATTTTTATTTGTTCTTCTAGTTCCATTTTATTTCCTAGTCTTTTTTAATTTGTGCAAATAAATCTTCAAGTCTTGCACTTTTTTCTTGTATTTCATCTTTTTTAAATTTAAAATCAGGACATTTATACCATCCTGTTGCATTTAAACAGTATGATTTTATTCTTGAGCTTGCTTTTCTTAATAGCTGATTTACTTCTCTTAACTCTTCATTTGTTAAATCACTACCATCAAAAAATACTCTAGCATCATATTTTCCATTTTTACAATCAACATCTGTAATAGTAAGTGAGTTGATTCTAAAATCTGATAATTCTGCAAGTGCTTCAGGGATTAGTTCTTTTAAAAGTGATTCGGTTCTTTGTAGGTTTATACTTTTGTTGTTCATTTTCTCTTCTTTTTTATTTTCTTATTAGTAAATAATAAATATTTACAAAGCTGATAAATGTGTGAGATTTTCAATAACTCTTAAAGAAGATGTACAATTAGTACCTCGATTTAAGAGTTATTGGAAAGATTGCATATTTATATGCTTTGTTACAGTTTTAAACTGTTTGTGCTTCTTTATGCTCGATGAAAGTTTCGATATAATCGCCAACTTTAATGTCATTAAATTTCTTAAACATAATACCACATTCATAACCATTTGCAACTTCTTTAACATCATCTTTGAATCTTTTAAGTTGTTCAATAGTTCCTGTATATACAACTACACCATCTCTAATAAGTCTAGCCATACCACCTCTGATTACTTTACCATCTGTAACTTTAGTACCAGCAATTGTTCCAACTTTTGGTATTACAAATGTTTCAAGTACTTGAGCTTGACCTGTATTTTCTTCAACAACAATTTCACTCATCATTCCAGATAATGCATCTTTAATATCATCTATTAAATTATAAATAATACTATAAGTTTTAATCTCAATACCACTAGCTTTTGCTTTAGTTTTAACAGCACCAGTAGGTCTAACATTAAATCCTAAAATAATACAATCATCACTAGCACTTGCCATTGCAATATCAGCTTCAGTAATTCCACCAACACCAGCACTAAGTACTTTAACTTTAACTTCATCATTTTTAATAGCTTCTAAAGAACCTTTAATAGCTTCAAGTGAACCACCTGCATCAGCTTTAATAATAACTGGTAATGCTTTGATTTTACCTTCAGCAATAAGTCCAGCCATCTCATCAAGTGAAACTTTCGTAGATTTACTTAACTCTTTAGCTCTTGCATGTTCTGCTCTAATTGTTGCAATTTCTTTTGCTTTTGCAGCACTTTCTTGAGCAACTAGTGAAACACCAGTTGTAGGAACTTCACCAAGTCCAACAACTTGACCTGTTTTACTTAATCCTAGAGATTTAACACTTTTACCACTATCATCTAAAATAGCTTTTACTCTACCAAATGTAGTATCAGCAACGATATTATCACCTATTTTAAGTTCACCATTTTGAACAATTACTGTTGCAACTGGTCCTCTACCTTTAACTGTAAGAGATTCTAAAACAGTAGCTTTTGCTAATGCTGTAGGATCTGCTTGAAGTTCAAGTAATTCAGATTGAATTAAAACATTTTCTAATAAATCATCAATACCAGCACCAGTAAGAGCAGATACTCCAATAAATTCAATCTCTCCACCCCAATCAGAAGGAGTAATATCATGTTCAGCCATTCCAGCTTTTACCATATCTATATTTGCAGTTTCTTTATCAATCTTATTAACAGCAACAATAATAGGTGCTCCACTTTCTTTAGCAGCTTTAATTGATTCTATTGTTTGAGGTTTAACACCATCATCAGCAGCAACAACTAAGATAATAATATCAGTAATACTAGCACCTCTTCTTCTCATAGACATAAATGCTTCATGTCCTGGAGTATCTACAAATGTGATCTCTTTTCCATTTTTTTCAACAGTATATGCTGAAATATGTTGAGTAATCCCACCAGCTTCGCCAGCTGCAACTCTTGCACTTCTAATTTTGTCTAGTAGTGATGTTTTACCATGATCAACGTGACCCATGATAGTTACAACAGGAGGTCTAGTTACAAAGTTAGTTGTATCAATTTCTTCTGAATATGATTCTTCATAGTTTACTTCTTCAAGTTCATCTTTGATAGTAATTTCAATTTCAAATTCTTCACCTAAAATTTCGATTTCATCATTTCCTAAGAAGTCATTTTTAGTTACAAGCATTCCTAACATAAATAATGTAGAGATAACTTCAGATGTAGTCTTACCACATTTTTCAGCAAATTCATATACTCTACACTCTTCAGGAATTGTAACTTCATTGATTTCGATAGCTTCAACTTCTTTTGTATATTTTCTTTTCTTTCTTTTTCTACTTAAACCTCTTGGTCTGTTTCCAAACGCAGACGGTTTAGTAGTTCTTATTTGGTTATTTGGTTTTCTTGGAGTTTCTTGTAAGAATTTAGATGTTTCAATTAAATTCATATCATCAAGCATAACCTCTTCACCAAGAATCGAATCATCAATATGATCTTTTTCATTTGAAGAATATCTAGAATCATCTCTTCCACCAAATACATTTATTTTTGTACCATGTTCGTGAGATCTAGCAGGTCCTTTTCTTACAATCTTTCTAGATTTTGCAGGACCTGTAGTATTTGTATCACCAAATAAAGAAGACATTGATTTAATAGCTTTTGTTTTATCTCCAAGTTTTGGATTAGTATCTACTATTGTTGGTCTTTTCTTCTTTACAATTGTAAGTTTTCTTCTTTTTAGTGGAGCTTCACCTTCACCTAAAGATTTTTTAACTAATGGTCTTAATACTCTTTTTGCAGGTATTTTAGATTCTTCTTTTTTTACTTCTGTTTCTTCAGCTTTTACTTCAACTTTTGTTTCAGGTGCTTTTTCAACAACTTCAACTTTTGCTTCTGCTACTTTTTCAACAACTTCTACTTTAGATTCAGGTGCTTTTTCAACAACTTCAACTTTTGCTTCTGCTACTTTTTCAACAACTTCTACTTTAGTCTCTGCCACTTTTTCAACAACTTCTACTT
>Ga0256826_1001536_pt1 | contig 14322 bp, 15 predicted proteins | sample CV79metaG_FD_185975 | JGI IMG/M metagenome (GOLD analysis project Ga0256826, IMG submission 185975) | Hydrothermal vent microbial communities from East Pacific Rise, Pacific Ocean - CV79 | ecosystem: Environmental > Aquatic > Marine > Hydrothermal vents | place: Pacific Ocean: East Pacific Rise...
CCGACTGGACAGACAGCATCAATCCCGTTATCGATCTGTCTCTGAATTAATTTGGCAAAGGTTGCCTCATCTAGTGTTCCATTTTTAAATGGGGTAATCAGTGCAGTGGTTGCACCTGAAATTAAATTACTCATTTACTTTTCCTAAGTATTAATGTGGTAGCAAGGTCATCATTAAAATATTTGTTGGCTATTTTCGTGACCAATTCAGGTGTAATTTTAGCCAAATTCTCTTCATATTTAAGTAAAGGCTCTAAATTTCCCCGAACAAAATAGGAACCGAAAAGTGAGTTGACACTTGCAGAGTCTTCAAGTGAGTAGATAAAATCTGCTTTGGCATTGATTTTTACTTTTTCTAGTTCTTCTTGCGTTACATCACCCGCTTTAAGTTTTTCTATCTCTTTATGAATCTCTTTTTCTAAATCTTCTATTTTAATGTCAGGATTAGCCAATCCCATAAAAAGAAAAATTCCATCATCGGTCAACTCCATATTATAAGCATAAATGGTATTTGCCATCTGCTTTTTATCAATAATCTCTTTATGCAGTCGAGAGCTTTTTCCTGCTGATAAAAGCTCAGCGATAGCAGAAAGAACCACTTGATCTTCATGCTCATAGTTAGGAATAGGATAGGCTATGGCAATGGTGTCAACGGTATTATTATCTTTTGTAATTATTTGTCTTATACTACTATCACGTTTAGGTTCAGCAACTTTTAGTTTGGGAATTACTATGTGATTTTTAATTTTTCCAAATTTAGCTTCAGCTGTTTTAAAAACCTCTTTCTCATCAATATCACCTGTGACAATTAAAATAGCATTGTTCGGTTGGTAGTACTTTTGATGAAACTCTTTAATATCATCAATACTCCAGGTCTGAATATCATTCATAAACCCAATAGGTGTCCAGTGATAAGGGTGTGATACATAGTGAGTGTTAAAAAGTCTAAAATATAAGTATCCAATAGGTGGATTATCTGTCCTAACACGACGCTCTTCTGCTACAACATCACGCTCAACCTGAAACTCTTCATCTTTTAAGTTTAAGTTTTCCATGAGCTCTGCAAAAAGTTCAACAGATGTTTCCAAGTTTTTAGAAGAAGATTTAATATAGTAGTGTGTATAGTCAAATGAAGTTGCAGCATTATTAACAGCACCTTTTGATTTGACTATTTTATCAAATTCACCTGCTTCAAGGTTCTTGGTTGATTTGAAGTTGAGATGTTCTAACATATGGGCTATACCACTTTTTCCCATAACTTCGTTACGAGAACCAACTTTATAAAAAATATCGGTGGTAATAACATTTGAGTTGTTTTTCATTGGAATAGCGACAATTTGTAAGCCATTATCCAATGTTTTTGTATGATATTGGGGAAGAGAGTTCGCCATTAAAAGTCCTATTGTTGTTATCATTATTATAACTGTTTTTTTTATCATGATTCTATTATCCTCTACAGTTTTAAAAGATGACATTTTAACAAAAAACTCTTCTTTTTTATATTAAAAAGAAGAGTTTAGTCAATTGGGTTTTATATTTGATAAAGCGTACTTTTATTTCCAATCTGCTCCAATAGCTTCAGAAATATTATTATACCCATCTGCTTTAAGAAGTTTAATAAGCCCTTCATTAATCTCTTTTATCATTATAGGACCATTGTAAATCAGCATAGAGTAGACTTGAACTAAGGTAGCACCTGCTTTAATACGTCGGTAAGCATCTTCAGCAGTTTCAATTCCACCTACAGAGATTAGTATGGTTTTCCCATAAAGTTCTTTTCCTATGGCTTTAAATAATTCATATGATTTTTCACGAACCAATACACCTGATATCCCACCAAAATCTTTGGCATATTCTGTCACTGAATAATCGATGGTAGTGTTGGTAGCAATGATTCCTGCTGCACCAGCATTAACTGCTGTTGTACATAAGTCAATGGCATCTTTAGCTGTCATATCAGGAGCAATTTTTAAGAAGATAGGCTGATTTGTAATGGTTTTAGCCATGGTAAAGAGATCAGTAATAAATTTTTCATTTTGAAGATCTCTTAATCCTGGAGTATTTGGCGATGAAATATTAATAACAACATAGTCTCCATGATCTTTAAACGTATGAAGTAGACGTTCATAATCTTCAAGTGCCTTATCTTCTGGTGTTATTTTATTTTTACCTATATTAACACCAATAGGGTAGTCAAAAAAGTAGAGTTTATTGAGTCGTTTAAGCATAAATTCTGCACCACGATTGTTAAAGCCCATAGCATTTTGAATAGAACGATCCTCTTTGAGTCTAAAGAGTCTAGGTCTTGGATTACCTACTTGAGGTTGAGGGGTGATTGTCCCTATTTCTGTGAATCCAAAGCCAAGGGTAGGCATGGCAGTAATATATTCACCATTTTTGTCAAAACCTGCTGCAAGACCTACGGGATTAGAGAATTTCTTACCAAATAGATGCTGTGTTAAAAGAGGACTCTCTACAAAGTAGTATTTTTTAAAGGCTTTTAAAAGAGTGGGGGCATAGGCTACGGTTTTTAGACCTAATCCACCAATAAAGTGGGCAGTTTCAGGATCAAGTTTAAAGAGAATGTTTTTTAAGGTTTGGTATGAAAAAAAAGACAAAAGGGTACTCCAGTAAATTAGTGGTGAAATTATACTTTATTTCTAATAAAAGTAATGCAGTGAAATTGTAAGATCTTCTACTTTTTTAATATTATCAAATTTGGTTGTTTTTAGCATTCTGTATCCTACATCTAAATCAATTGAATCATTTAGTATAAGAGTGATTCCACCATTTAGTCCATAAAGGTACCCGCTAACACTTTGGTCATTTTTATATTCAGCTATACCAAAAGTCAGACCAACATAAGGTTGAATAGATGAACCTTGAAATGTTTCACTTAGCATACCTTGATCAACTTGTATTAAAAAAGATTGAAGAGTGTTTTCATCTTTTTTAGATTGATTAAGACTTAAACTGGTTCTCCAATTATTATTTTGTTGACCATATTTAAAACCATATGAGGGTGCAGTAATATCTTCATATTTTGTTAGAGATGATTGTAGACCGATAAAAGAGTAAATTTTTTCTTCTGCACAAGAGAATGTACTTAAAATGCTTATAAAAAAAATAGTTGTTAAATGTTTATTCATACTTAATTATATCAAAGATATAATTAAGAAGATAATAATTAAGTAAGAAATTAAATTTAGTAGAAGTAATTCATTGAGAAAGTCACATCATTTAGTGAATCAATATCATCAATTTTATTTGCTTTCATAAATCGGTATCCTAGATCTAAATCAATAGAATCATTAACAATATAGGTAAGACCAGCATTTGCCCCATAAAGAAGACCATTTTTATTTTCATTTCCACTTCGTTTATTATACATGTATCCAAGTGATGCACCTATATAAGGCTTTATTGAACTGTCTGTAAATGTATTTGATAAAATACCAGTGTCCATTTGCACAATGACAAGATGGTAGTCATTATTTGAGTTTTTACCATAATTATAAGAGAGAGATGTTCTTATATTTTCTGATTGTTGACCATATTTAAGTCCAATAGTTGGAACATTTGTATCTTCTATATTGGATGATGCAGCTTGTATACCAATAAATGAATATATTTTGTCATTTGCACTAAGAGTTGTTGCGAATATCAAAGGTAAAAATAGTATATTTAATTTTTTCATAAGAATAGACCTTGTTTTTTTGTGTTTTAAAATTATAGCTATTTTTCCCTTATATTAAACCAATATTAACCAAAGTTATTAGTTCCTCTTTAGGATATTTTGACTTAATATAAAAATAAAAAGAGAAAAAGCAGAGATTAAAATAATAGAAGCTCCCGAAGCAATATTATATTCATAGGAAACAGCTAAGCCTAGAATCGTAAAAATAGAAGAAAAAATTCCTGATAGAATCATCATGATATAGAGGGTGGACGAAAGCTTTTCTGCAATATAAACAGGTATAGTGAGTAGGGCAATAACTAAGATTAGACCCACAACCTTTATGGCAACAACAACCGTAAGTGCTGATAATATTAAAATTAGAGTATAGAAAAAACGAACATTAATTCCCCGTAAATTTGCATATTCACTGTCATAAGATACTGCTAAAATATCACGATACCAAAAAATCATTATAAAAATAATAACAGCTAAAAGTCCACCCATAAACCATAAATCACTCTGGCTTACAGCCAAAATAGAACCAAAAAGGTAGCTCATAAAGTCAGCATTATAACCTGGTGTTAAGTCTATAAGAACAACTCCTACCGCCATACCAACCGCCCACATGAGACCAATGAAAGTATCCATCCGTTCACGATGTTTGATGGTAATCATGGCAATGATAAGTGCTGCACCTACCGCAAAAATTGATGCTCCTAGAAAAATAGGAAGACCTAAGAAAACAGCAACACCAATTCCACCGTAGGCAGTATGGGCGATGCCTCCTGCTAAAAAGACCATGCGATTTACCACAATAAGTGAACCAATAATTCCGGAAGCCATAGAGACTAATAGACCTGCCATAAGGGCATTTTGTATAAAAGGGTAAGAGAGTGCTTCTAACATCTATTGTTCCTCTTTTGATTTGTTAAACATTTCGACTTCACAAAAGTGGTCACACTGATGTGAGAGGGTTTGCTCTTCGGATATATTGTGGTAAGTTAATCGTTTGTTGATATGTACAACTTTATTTGCATACTGCATAATAACAGAGATATCATGACTTACGACAATAATCGTAATATAATTATTTAACGATTGAAGGAGTTTATAAATTTTCTTTTGTCCATCAATATCAATACTGGCAGTAGGTTCATCAAGTACAAGTATTTGAGGGTGAGCACATAATGCACGGGCGATCATGACACGTTGTCGTTGTCCACCTGAAAGGGATCCAATCTTTTCATTGGCAAACTTCTCCATGCCTACTTGTTCTAAGGCACCTAAGGCACACATTTTTTCCTCTTCTGCATAGCCAAAGAGTGGACGCTTTGTTCCAATATGCCCCATAAGTACAACCTCTATTACTTTAATAGGAAAGTCAATATTTACATTGGTATTTTGCGGAACATATCCTATTTTTGAGAGATTCTTTTTTGGCTTTTCTCCAAAAGTAAGAACCGTTCCTTCTTTACTACTATTGATACCCAAAATAAGTTTTAGTAAGGTAGATTTTCCTCCGCCATTAGGACCGATAATGGCTAAAAAATCTTTCTCTTCAACAGTAAGGTTTATGTTTTCTAAAACTTTTTGTTTGTGGTAAGAGAAAGAGAGATTATGTATTTCTATAACTGGCATTAGTTCTCTTTATTGGCAATGGCATTGGCTAAACTAAGAAGATTCTCTGCCCAATTTAAAGCCAAAGGAGATGCTTTAATAACCTTTATTTTTAAATAATTAGCAATAATATTTGCAGATTTATCAGAAAATTCAGGTTGGGTAAAAATGGCACTTACTTTCTCTTCTTTCGCTTTTTTCATAAGTTGAATTAGGGCTTTCATTTTTGGTTCTTTTCCTTCAACTTCAACTGAAACTTGTTCCAGATTATAACGTTGTGCAAAGTATCCCCATGCTGGATGAAAAACCATAAAGGTTGTATCTTTAGGAGTATTTTTTAAAATCTCTTCTATTTGATGATTAAGCGCATCTAACTCTTTGAGGTAGCTATCCAGATTTTTTTTGTAATAGTCACTGTTATTACTATCAATTTGTTTGAGAGAGTTGTAGATATTAAGGACAATATGTTTTACATTAATGGGATCAACCCAGATATGTGGGTCAAGTTTACCATGAATATGTTTACATATTTTACCGTCATCATGATGATGGTCTGAAATGCTTGTTTTGTTAAGGTCATAAACAACATCAGAGATAATAAGGTTTTTATTTTGATTTTTAAATTTTGTTAACCAAACTTTTTCAAATTCAACTTCAATTGAAAAGTAGATATCCGCTTTGGTTATCTCTTTCATTTGTGAAGGTTTAGGTTCATAGTTATGTGGAGAAGCACCAGCTTGAACCATAACAGAGGTGTTAATTTTCTCTCCACCTATTTTTTCAACAAAAGTTTTTAATGGAGCAATACTTACGACTACATTGGTTTGAGAAAAGGCAAGCTTACTTAATAGTACTATTAAGAGTAATTTTTTCAAGGGGTATCCTCATAATTTTTTAGAATAGAATAATAACATAATTTGTGTGAAAGAATTATCTTGATAAAATCTATAAGTTTAAAAAAAGAGGATAAATTATGAAAAAAGTCACCCTACGAGAGTATGCAAAACTTCATAAGTTAAGTTACTTTAACGTAATGAAAATGGCAAAAAATGGCGATGTTAAAAGTGTTACAGACATTGTAAATGAAAAAGAAGTCCAGTTTGTTTTAGTAGAAGATGAACAAGAAAAAAGAGTTAGTGAAAGTATTATAGAAACTTCAGCTCAAAAATTAACATTAAAAGAAGAAAATATGCTCTTAAAAAAAGAGATAGAACGTTTAAAAGAGGCACTTGAAAAATGTAACAAACGGACAGTTCTGGCGTAAATAATACGAAGTTATTGTGAACGAATAATAATCTTTGAATCGTTTCCATACGTTTGATTGGTATTATCTAGTTTATTATGAAGATACCAATCGTAATGTGTAGTTCCATTACTCTTGACCCAATCATTAAAGTAATTATATGCCTTTCCAATATTAACTTGTTCTACAGGATGAGCAAAAATTGATGGAATTAAAAGAGCCCAAGGTTTGTTATCTCTACTTAAATAATCAATCTTATTTTGATCTGAAGCTGTACCAAAAAGTGATGGTTCCGCATATGAACTAGGTGGATGACCTGGAAGATGAATCTCAATATTGTCTCTAAAAACACTCTCTCCATCTATTATTATGTATTTTGAAACAAGCATAAATGGGTTATAGGGTGGGGCACTTAATGTTTGGGTATCATAAAATGTCAAATAAAGTTGAAATGTATCACTTTGTACAAATGTATCATCCTTATAAACATTTGAAAAATGCTCTAAATAGATTGCTGCATCACTAAAGAGTTTAATATAAGTTGAACGGTTATCTTCTAGCAGCTCAGCAGTAATATCTGTTTTTTCACCTCCATTGACACTAACTTGTGCAGATTCAATATTAGATAAAGGTGTATCTATCAATAATCCAAAACCATTCGTATAGGCTGCACCATATGCTTGAATAGAACCAGAGAATACAATATCTTTAATCTTTTTTTGACTACTTCTTGTCTCTTTTATCGAAAAAAGAATACTAAGGTCATTCATGTCATAATCACCTTCATAAGGCCATCTATCTTCAAATATTAAAGTTGCATTATTATTTTTACTTGGGTAGTATTGATCGTAAGCACGTTCGGAATCTTCTGGGTATTTGTCAAAAGCATCATTTACGCCATCTCCATCTGAATCTTGAATTTCAATTATTTTTTTAAAACTACCACTTCCTGATATTGTTGAACTTTTTAATGAACTTAAAGGTGAAGTTGAAACCGAGAAAATTGCATCATTAAAATCATGGTCACATGAAGTATTGGTTCTTAATATATCTTCAAAGCCCATTAGCAAAATATTACCTGAACCAGTATTTTCCCAAAGCATTGCAACATGCCTATCATCAGGTACTACTTTTTGTGAATGTACATCATATTCTTTATTGAGCTTTGAAAGTGTGCTAAATAACCAGTCAGTTGAATTCCAGATACCAGTAGTATTTCCTCTCCAACCATTAGAGATAAGAAAAAACATTATTTTAGTTCCTTTGGTGAGAGTTCCTAATGAAACGGATGTACCTAATGATAAATCTCCACGGCTATCATGCAAAGAAACATTTGGATATACTATTATCCCATTCGCTTGAACTTCTGCTTTTGAAGTTGGTGCAGAACGGTTGGTATCACCTTCATAAGTATAATATCCAAGTGAATTTCGAAAACAAGCTCCTTCTGAATAAAAAGTTATAAATACTTCTGCTGTTATAGAAATAATAATTTCTGGTTCAGATGAAGGAAAGTATTCAGGGTGTTCTATAGGAGCATTATGGTATTCTGGAACAGAATTCAACATTGCATCTAAGGTACTTGAATCAATAATATAGTCAGGAAATGCTTTGTTTTCATCTAAAATACCACCCAAGTCACTATATTCATCAAATTGGTAATTCCATGAGTTATTAGAAGTACTTGAAAAATTTGCGATACTATACGTATAGATTAGGCTAAGTAAGATGAGTATTTTTTTAAGCATTATTAAAATTTTTCTATAATATTTAAGACTATTTTATTATTAACAATCTTAATTTTTTTTTCATATGCTAATGAGGGAATCACTACCCATATTGATTCTATATGACTGCCTAGTGTTAAATTATTTTTATATCCATTACTGTCATCAGTATTACCTTCTACTAATAAAGATTTAAAAGTAAGTATTTCTCCAGGAGTATTCTTTTCAACTAAGGAGTTTTGTGTTTCAAAGAGAAGTATTTGCCTTTGAGTTAAGTTTATTGTTTCTGGTGTTGATATTGATACATCCACAGTTCTTTGTGTTTTGTAGGTAAAGTTACTTTTATTTCTACTTGTATTGATTGGCGTAGAAGAGTCTCCTCCTCCACAACCATTTAGGATAACAAAAGTTATATATAAACTTATATATTTATGATACATGAGTTATCTCCGCTTACTTATTGATAGTGAGTATAACTAATAAGTTTAAAGATAAAACAATATATTAAGGTAAAAGTATTTGTTTATAGTATTTTAAATAATCTCTTAACAAAATAAATAATTATTAGTTTATTTCTTCATAAATAAGTTAAGAAATATTAAAAAAGATGATATAGCTAATGCTTAGATATGTAGACTTTCTATAAAATTACACCAAAACTTTTGCTAATTTTTGATACTCTTCACATTCAGTAATGAGGTCTTTGTGTTGACCCCTACAGACAATTTCTCCTTCTTTAAAGACCAAGATAGCATCGGAATTTTCAATGGTACTTAGACGATGAGCTACCGTAATGGTCATCATGTTTGGTTTTAATGCTTCTAATGCTTTTTGAATAAGGGCTTCACTTTTGTTGTCCAATGCAGAAGTTGCTTCATCTAAAATTAGAATATCAGGCTCTTTATAGATGGCTCTTGCCAAAGCAATTCTTTGCCGTTGACCACCTGAAAGGTTATTTCCATTTTCACTTAGCATGGTATGTATGCCATTATCTAAATTTTCTATAAACTCTAATGCGTAAGCTTTTTCTAATGCTTTAATAACTTTTTGTTCTTCAAATTTTTGACCATAGGCAACATTTTGAGCAATAGTATCGTTAAAAATGTAAATACGCTGAGTTACATAGGCTATTTTTTGATGTAAAGATTCTAATGTAAAACTTTTTATATCTCGACCATTAATAAGAATCTCTCCTGAACTTGGGTCATAAAAACGTACTAGCATATTTACAAATGAACTTTTACCTGCCCCACTGTCACCAACCAATGCAATACTCTCTCCTCGTTCTGCACCTGCAGAAACTTCTTTCAATGCCACTTTGTCACCATAAATAAGAGAAGTTTTTAGAAAGGATAACTGCTTTACCTCTTCACCTAATCTCTTTTTCCCACCTTTTATAGTTGGTTCTTTGTCAAGTAACTCAAACATACGTTCATTGGCAACGATGGCATCTTGCGCTTGATTATAGAGTGAAGAGATACGTTTAATAGGGGTATAAAGCATAAAAAGAGCAGCAGCAAAAGCAAAAAAAGCCCCAACTGTCATACGACCCTCTATAACTTCTGATCCACCAATATAGATAACCAAACCAATGGCAACTGAACCAAGTGTTTCCATAAGGGGAGAAGTCAGGGCAGTGACTTTAACTTGTTTTAGAAAATAGACAAAAACATTGTGATTTTCTTTTTCAAATTTTTTAGCTTCTAACTCTTGGGTTGAGTTTGATTTGATAACTTCGATATTTTGAAATATTTCCCCTAAACGAGAAGTCATATCCGAGGTACTCTCTTGTGATAGTTTAGAATATTTTTTCATTTTTTTAGCCAAACGACTTAAAGGGTAGAGCGCCAATGGCATAATGATTAAGAAGTAAAATGCCAACTTAGGACTTTCATATATGACATATCCTGTCAACGCCACAATAGTAAATGTTTCGCGTATAAGATTAGGAATCATTTTGGTAACAACATTTTGAATTCTACTAATGTCATTGGTTACCCGTGAAAGAATTTCACCTGTATGGATGGTTTGAAAAAATTGCATATCTTGGTATGTTAAGTGTTTCACCAAGTTGTTACGAAGTTTACGAACAACATCAAGTCCAATGTATGACATATAGTATGTTTGAATGTAAAGACCTGCACCTTTTAGAAAAAAAACTCCAATAAGCATAAATGGTATAACACCCAACATGCTTGCATCTTTAGCAACAAAAACATCGTCGAGTACAGGTTTAATAATTTGTGCGGTTCCTGCTGTTCCTATGGCTACGGCGAACATCCCAAGAATAGCAAAGATAAATTGACGTTTATAACCCATTAAATAGGGTAAATACTGTTTAAATAAATTTTTCATCTTTTATATATTTCCTCGATTTGAAAAGATATTATAGCTTATTTTTTTCTGCAAAGAGAATCAACTTCTTTAAGAAGATATGGAAACCTATAGTTACCATACATTTTAGTTATGCATTTTTTTGCTTCTTCTAGTTCTATATTGATAGAACTTATATATAGCGGTTTACTGCTTTCTCCGCGTAAAAGTTCACATTCTTTTGGCGTATTGTTAAATTTATTTTTTGCCACACCTATAATAGGTACTTTTTTTCCCAATGCATCAAAGAGATACATTCCCAAGCCATAATGAGAAGGTGCTTCTAGCCAAACATAACCATCGACCACAATACACTCAATATCATCTAACTCTTTTAATGCCGTAAGGAGACAAGGAAGTTCTCGTTTAAAGAATGAACCTGCTTGATAGGGCTCAATTTTATCTATATGGTGAGTTTCTTGATATGAAGCATGTTCATCGTTCCAATTCTTAAAACCAAGACAAGCAACCGTAGCATTTTCATCACCATTATAATCGACATCAAGTGCGTATATCATTTTATTATCCTCTAAGACTTCTGGTCTCTTTAAGCATCATTCCATAGTTTGACTCTTCAAGTCCCATCTCTTTAATGGCTTCAAGTTGTGCATTAAGTGAATGGTCTACTATGCTAACTATTTCACTACAGTCATCAACAATGGTGATGAGTTCCATATCGGCTTTACTAATGGTTCCATACTCTTCCATAACTTCCATAAATTCAAAAAGTTTAAACCAGTAATCTTTACCTACTAAAATAACAGCACCAGGAGAGCTTTTTTTAGTTTGAATAAGTGTCAGTACTTCAAAAAGCTCATCCAGTGTACCAAAACCTCCAGGCATAATAACATAGGCTAAGGAGTAACGCACTAACATTACCTTACGTACAAAAAAGTAATCAAATTTCAATTCTCTATCCAGATAGGCATTGCCATGTTGCTCAAAAGGTAAATCAATGTTTAATCCGATAGATTCTGCATATTTTGAAGATTGAGCCCCTTTGTTTGCTGCTTCCATAAGACCAAACGAACCACCAGTGATAACAGAATAGCCATTGTCCGCCAGTTTTTTACCGATGGCTACGGTTTTTTTATAGGTAGCTGACTCTTCTTTGAGTCTTGCACTTCCAAAGACCGTTACTGCTGCACCAATGTCATCTAGGTCATCATAACCTTTGACAAAATCTGCCATAATTTTAAAAAGACTCCATGAGTCTAGGTAAATACTATTTTTATCTCTTATTTTTCTGTTCATGTTATATTTCTTTGTTTATTTTTAAATTTTTTATTTAATTATACAGAGATTATCTAAAATTTTATATTTTTTCCCAAAGAGTACCATTTGCGGTATCCATAATTGCGATTCCCATAGCAGTTATCTCCTCACGTATGGCATCAGACTTGGCATAATCTTTCTCTTTTTTTGCAACATCACGTGCGTCTATAAGTGATTTGATTTTCTCTTTTGTCGATTCGTCAATACCGATTTGAAAATAAGAAAATGGCTCTTTCCCTCCAAAACCTAAAAGTTCATCTAAAAACTCTATGTTGGCTAACGTCTCTTTTTTAAGCCCTTTATCTTTTGGGTTCTCGTCAAATTTGTCGTTTGCTTCAGATATCATCTCTTCTATAATGGCTAAAGCTTTAGAGATGTTAAGGTCATCACTCATTGCTTCCATGATGGTTTTTTGAAATTTAATATTAGGCTTAGAAGCTTTGGTTGGTGTGACTCTTTTTTTTAATCTATAAAGCTTATCTAAACGTTTTTTAGAGTTTAGTAAATCTTCCTCATTAAAGTTAAAGTCATTTCTGTAGTGAACCGATATAAGATAGTTTCTTAGTATCTCACCATCGTAAATTTTAAGAGCATCTTTTACAAAGAAAGAGTTTCCTAAAGATTTGGACATTTTCTCACCGTTAATATTTACAAAACCATTATGCATCCAGTATTTAGCCAGTTCATGACCTGTAGCACAACGACTTTGGGCTGCTTCATTTTCATGGTGAGGGAAGAGTAGATCAGCCCCACCACCGTGAATGTCGATGCTGTATTTATCATTTCCATGTGTTGATGCAAAGTGTTTTTCAATCATTGCTGAACACTCTATGTGCCAGCCTGGGCGACCTTTGCTAAAGTTGGTTTCAAAACAGATATCATCCTCTCCTGAACATGCTTTCCAAAGGGCAAAATCTTTGGAGTTACGTTTTTCTGAATTATGCTCAACACGACTTTTGTTATCATCATCGTCACCCACTTGATGAGAGATAGTGCCATACTCTTTATCTTTAGATGTGTCAAAGTAGACATCACCTGAACTGACTACATAGGCTATATCTTTTTCAATAAGTCCTTGAATCATACTTTCCATTGCCTCTAGTGATTCTGTCGCTTTGGGTTCTATGTCCGCATCTGCCACACCCAACGCTCTCATCTCTTCTTGGTAAGAGTGAATATAATGGGTAGTTATTTCTTCTAAACTTTTACCTGTTTCTTGAACTTTTTTAATGATTTTATCATCAATGTCAGTAAAGTTTTTACCCATGGTAACTTCAAAGTTTAAAGCTTTTAATGTACGTGCCAAAAGGTCAAAACTAAGGCTAGAACGAGCATGACCTAGGTGAGCATCGTCATAAACAGTAGGACCACAAACATAGATGGATGCTTTACGAGGAGTGATGGGCTCAAATGGAAGTTTTTGTTTTTTAACGCTGTCATAGATATGCATATAGAAGTGACCTTTTTTGTTATAAATATTTGGATGAGATTATAGCGAATTTTATTGTTTTGAACTTTTAGTATCTATAAAAAGAGTTGTTCTTCTTATATATAGGATGGGTCTAGTAAACTTTAGAGGGGATACTATAGTAGAAATTACATTATATGATATACATGGGAATGTAGTCTCTAATTCTGATACTAAAAATTGTTTTTCTATCAAAGATATAAATTAGAAGTAAGTTAAAATTTAGATGACAGTTCAAGGTTTTGTATGAGGAAAATCTTGAATAGTCTTTTTTACGGTCTCTTTAGTAATTATTTCTCCAGTTGTCTAAATCTTCTTTTAAATGTTCAGCATTATTGGTTCTGAGGTAGATACTTTCATTTTCTTTGATCTTAAGTTGAATTAATGGTTTCCAAAAGAGTGGTGACATACCTTGAATCTTTTTTATTTTATCAAAAGACCATGGAACAATCTCAATCGTTAAAATATCATCTTTATTAAACTCTTTCCAACTTCCACCCACAAGATTTAGTGACTCTTTGGTTATATCTAAACGAGAATATGATTTAAAAAATAAAACCATTTTAATAGATAAAAAATAGGCTAGATATAAAATAAAGCCAGTAATGTCCAGTAGATAACTATAGGGCTGTGCAACCGTATTTGCGTAGTATGGGTTATCTGTTATAAAGCTATATAGATAATATTCACTCCAATCTGCTAAAAAAAGTGCGATTATAGAGATAAAAATAAATTGTATTATGACAAAGAAGTAGTTGTTTAGTCTTCTTGTAAAAAGAATATCTCTTTTGGTATAAATAGTTTTTCCTAACTTTTTATATTGTGAAATTATACGTTTTCTAAAAAAGTAAAGTAGTATCATAAGTGTCAATAGTATTAGTACTGGCTTTTCAAAAGAAAAAAGATAATAGTCAGGAGAGAGGGAAAGGTATTACCTTCTT
>Ga0256826_1001537_pt1 | contig 14319 bp, 17 predicted proteins | sample CV79metaG_FD_185975 | JGI IMG/M metagenome (GOLD analysis project Ga0256826, IMG submission 185975) | Hydrothermal vent microbial communities from East Pacific Rise, Pacific Ocean - CV79 | ecosystem: Environmental > Aquatic > Marine > Hydrothermal vents | place: Pacific Ocean: East Pacific Rise...
ACTGTGCTACGGTCAAATGAGTGAGCCTCCAGGAGCACGTAATCGTATCGCTCTTACAGGTATTACTATGGCTGAGTATTTCCGTGATGAGAAAGGTCTTGATGTTCTTATGTTCATCGATAATATCTTCCGTTTCGCACAATCTGGTTCAGAAATGTCTGCACTTCTTGGTCGTATTCCTTCAGCTGTTGGTTACCAACCAACACTTGCTCGTGAAATGGGTGCGCTGCAAGATAGAATTACATCAACTAAGAATGGTTCAATTACTTCTGTTCAAGCAGTATATGTACCTGCAGATGATTTAACTGACCCGGCTCCAGCTTCTGTTTTTGCTCATTTAGATGCAACTACAGTTCTAAACCGTAAAATTGCTGAAAAAGGTATTTATCCTGCAGTTGATCCACTTGATTCAACTTCAAGACTACTTGATCCACAAATTGTTGGAGAAGAGCATTATGCCGTAGCTCGTGGTGTACAAACTACACTTCAAAAATATAAAGACCTTCAAGATATTATTGCGATTCTTGGTATGGATGAGCTTTCAGAAGATGACAAAAATGTTGTTGAACGTGCTCGTAAAATTGAGAAATTCCTTTCTCAACCATTCTTTGTTGCAGAAGTGTTTACTGGTTCTCCTGGTAAGTATGTGAAGCTTGAAGAGACGATTGCTGGTTTTAAAGGCATCTTAAATGGTGACTACGACCATATGTCAGAAAATTCATTCTACATGGTTGGTTCTATGGATGAAGCTATCGCTAAAAACGAGAAAAACAAATAAGCACTGCTGCTTAGTAAAGGACTGTAATGGATAAGTTTAAACTTGAAATCCTAACTCCTAATGGCGTAATCTATGATGATTATGCTGTTGGTGTTGTTCTCCCTGGAGAAGAAGGGGAATTCGGTGTATTAGCAGGCCATGCTTCTCTAACAACTTTGTTAGAAGCAGGTGTTGTTGATGTAGAAAAAGAAGATAAATCAGTCGAATCTATTGTTATCAATTGGGGTGTCGCTCAAGTTGATGAGGGTAAAGTTGTAATTCTTGTTGAAGGTGCAGCTCCTATCCGTGGTGAAAATGAATCAGAAATTGCACAAGCACTTGATGAAGCTAAAAAACTAATTAATGAAGTTGCAGATTCTAGTTCTGCAATAGCATCTGTTTCAGCGAGAATTGAATCAGCAGCACAGAGATTGATATAGTCGATGATTAATAATTTAATAGATTTTTATCTCAAAAGTCATCCTGTAACTATTGGTGTATTGATTTTGTTATCAATCTATTTTATAGTTTTAAATTGGGTGTTCTTTTATAGATACTTTTCTATTAATAGTTGGCTTACTCGTGAAAGTGCATCTTTAGAAGCACTTTTACTAGGTTCGACAACAGTGAAAGAAAACTCATTTTTAAATAATTTTATAAAAACTAGTAATGTTATTTCAAAAGAAGTTTTAGACTTAGGAATGCTTGCAGCTACGAAAGAAGCAACAAAAGGTTTGTCAATACTTTCTATTTTTGCTTCAACTTCACCTTTTATTGGTCTATTTGGTACTGTAGTTTCTATTCTTGATACATTCACACATATTGGAAGTAGTTCTGGTACAATGAATGTAATTGCTAGTGGTGTTTCTGATGCCCTAGTTGCTACTGCCTCTGGAATATTTGTAGCAATTTTTGCTTATTCATATCATCAAATTATGAAAAGAAGATCATATGAACTTGTTAGTTATCTTCAAATGCAAGGTGATGCGATATTAGCTCGTAAGGCATAATAAAATATGTATGATTGGGATGAAAAACCAGAATTAAATATAACTCCACTTGTTGATGTGATGTTGGTATTGTTAGCTATACTTATGGTAATTGCTCCAAATATTATATATGAAGAGAAAATTAAACTGCCACAAGGCTCAACAACCGAGCAACTTTCAAAAATTCCACCCGTTCATATTAGTATCGATAAAGAAAAAAATATAAAAATTAATAAAGATAATTTTTTATTAAATGCTTTTATTGATAATTTTTATTTATACTCTAATAAACTAGATAAAAAAGCAACTGTACTTATTAGTGCAGATAAAACTTTAGATTATGGAGTTGTAATGTCTATATTGGCTGCTGTTAAACAAGCAGGTTTTACAGAGGTATCTTTAGCAACCAATGGATAATCAAAAATACTTTTATATAAGTGGTTTTATCTCATTATCATTGTTCGGATTTTTTTTAAGTATGTTTGTTATTATGCTTTTTAAAGTTCATGACATTAAAACTTATGGACTGAAAAAAGAGAATTACATTTCTGTTTCTATTAAGTTGACACCACAAAAAAAATCTTCAGGTAAAGCTATTTTTACTCCATCGAAAATAAAATCAACAGTCAAAACTAAGAGTGAAAATATTGATGTTAATAGTTTGTTTGATGATGTATGGACTCAAAAAATTAAACATAAAAAAATTCAAAAAGAAAAAAATTCAAAAAGAATTAATGAAATACAAAAGCAATTAAAACTAAAAAAAAGTAATGATGTTAAATCTATTCAAGATACTATGAATAAATTTGCTAATAATCAAGATAACAGCCAAGAAGATGCATCATCCACTGCAAATGAAGTTAATGAATATTTGGCTAAAATTCAAGCAATAGTTTACGACCATTTTAATGTGCCTCAAAATTCTGAAGGCAATAGTGTAAAAACTGTTATCGAACTGGACGCATTTGGTAAAGTTCTGGATTTTAGAGTTCTTAATTATTCATCTAATGAAGCATTAAATGATGAAGTGGATAAAATTAAGGAGAGACTTAAAAATGTAGTTTTTCCAATTAATCCAGAAGGTAAAACAACTAAAACCATTGTTATATTGGTATCTAAGGAGTAGAGTATGAAAGTTTTATTTGTATTATTTTTATTTTTAAATTTTGCATATGCAGGTGATGCAACAATTGAAGTTGTGAAAAAGGTAGATTCTATGCCTTCTATAGCAGTTGAAGATTCTTCTATAAGTTATAATGATACTTTTAAATTAAAGTTCTTTAAATCCCTAGTCGCTGACTTAAATGTAATATCAATTTTTAATGTAGATAGACATCATAGAATTACTCCATACAACGATAATGATGTATTAGTTGCAAATAAAGATATGAATTATGTTCTTCGATATAAAATGTTTGAAGATGATAATGGTGCATTAAATGTAAGTTTAAAACTATTAGATAGAGATAAAGAAGTTTTAAGTAAAAATTATCGTGTTAGTAAAAAAGAAATTTATATGTTTGTATCACATGCTATTGCGTATGATATCAATAAATTTATGGATGGTGACTCAGTAGAGTGGATGAAAAGAAAAGTAATCTTATCTCGAATAGTAGCACCTAGAAAAAGTGAAATTATTATTGCAGACTATACACTGGCATATCAGCATACTATAGTCAAAGGTGGATTTAACATCTTTCCAAAATGGGCAAATCGTGCTCAAAACTCTTTTTATTATACATCTTTAGATTCCGACGTTCCTACCTTAAAATATGTTGATGTAAAATCAGCAACTGTTCGAAATATTATATCTTCTGATGGTATGATGATATGTTCAGATGTAAGTTATGATGGAAATACTTTGCTTCTAACTATGGCAAAAAATGGACAACCAGATATTTATACCTATAATGTTAAAACACATAAATACAAAAGAGAAACTACTTATAAGGGTATTGATGTTAATGCTCAGTTTATGGATAAAAACCACATTGCCTTTATTTCATCAAGATTAGGTTATCCAAATGTTTTTTCAAAAAAATTAAATACAAATGAAATAGAACAAATTGTATATTATGGTAATAGTAATTCTGCGTGTAGTGCTCATGGACATTATATAGTTTACAAAGCAAGAGAAAGTTCAAATGCGTTTAGTGAAAATACATTCAATTTGCATTTGGTATCTACAAAAACAGATCTCATTCGTAGATTAACAGCTACAGGGATAAATGAATTTCCTAGATTTTCAAAAGATGGTGATGCAATTATATTTATTAAAAACTATAAAGGGCAAAGCTCTATAGGAATAATTAGATTAAAGCATAATAAAAACTATCTATTTCCTTTAAAATCAGGAAGAATTCAATCAATGGATTGGTAAAAATTATTGGTTTTGATTTAAAATTTATTACTATTTTTAGGTATAATAAATTAATTTTAAATATTGAGGAAATGTAATATGAAGAGTATAGTACTTTCGAGTGTTGTAGTAGCACTTTTAGCTTTTAGTGGATGTAGTTCAAAAGAGCCTGCTGTAGATGCAGAAGTAAATAGTGCAGAACAAGTGATAGATGCTCCAGTAACTGAAGAAGTTTCATCTGTAGATACTGAAACTGTTGCTAGCGAAAATAGCATTGTTAATTCATCAACAAATGAATTAGATATGAATACAATTGAGAGTAAATTACCAACAGTAAACTTTGCTTTTGATAAATATGATATCTCTCCTGAAATGCAAGAAAAAATCGATGCAGCAGCAGAACTTGGTAAAGAAGTAGCAACTAATTATAAAGTAAAATTAGAGGGTAACTGTGATGAATGGGGTAGTGATGAGTATAACTTTGCACTTGGTCTCAAACGTGCTAATGCAGTTAAAAAAGCACTTGTAGTAGATGGAATTGATGCATCTCGTATTTCAATGGTAAGCTACGGTGAAAGTAATCCAGTATGTACGGATCATACAAAAGAGTGCTGGGCACAAAATCGTAGAGTTAATTTTAAACTTTTACCATAAGTTTAAAATTTATGAAGTTTAATAAGCTATATCTTCTACTTCTAATTTTTTCTCCAGCATTGCTTTTGAGTGCAGAACCTTCTGCATTTGGAGCTGGAGATCTTTCAAATGCTGTACCTTATGGTCTTACTCAAAATGAAAAAGTTATTTTAGAAACAGAAAAAAAACTTAAAAAAGTTACACGAAACAGTAATTCGCAAGCTAGTCAACTTGATTCCCTTCGAGAAAGAATTGATGGGCTTCAAAGTATTGTTGAAAGTTTAAGTAGAAAATCACATAATAACAAAGTGAATTTACAAAATTTACAAAACTCCAATTCATCAACTACTGAAAATATTAATGAGTACCAAAAGAGATTAGGTACATCTGTCGCAGAGAATAAGCAAGAAATCGATAAGCTTAAAAGCATGATATTTGAAATGTCTAAATTAGTTGATACTATCAATGCTCAATATGTGACAAAAATCGAGTACAACGCTTTAGTTAAAGATGTTAATACTTTTAAAATTCTTATAGCTTCAGAATTGAAAAAAAGAACTTCTGTAAAGAAAAAACATACTTCAATCAAAAGTGCTAAACTTTATAACAGAGCAAAGTCTAATTTTGATAAAAAACAGTATACTAAGTCTATTGCTGATTATGAGGAACTTATAAAAAGAAAGTATAAACCAGCATATTCTCATTATATGATAGGAGAAATGTATTTTAAAAGAAAAGATTATGCTAATGCAATTTCTTATTTTAAAAAAAGTGCCGCGCTTTATAGTAAGGCATCTTATATGCCTAAACTAATGTTACATACTGCTATGTCTATGTCGAAAACTGGAGATAAGAAACATGCAAATGCTTTTTTTAATGCAATTATCTCTAAATATCCAAATTCAAAAGAAGCGGTTCAAGCTGAAAAATATTTAGGTTTGTAAAACTAGCTGTATGATTTTCAGCAATAATATATAATATTATGATAAAATCGCAAAAAAATCAAAAGGTAATAAAATGTCAATTCAAGATAATCAAGTTGTATCAATAGAGTATGAAGTACGTGATGGTGAGAACGTAGTAGATAGTAATATGGGTGGAGCACCTTTAGTCTTTATGTATGGTAAAGGTCAAATAATACCAGGTTTAGAAAAGGGCATTAAAGATATGGCTATTGGTGATAAAGCAGATATTTTAGTTAAAGCTGAAGATGCTTATGGTGAGTATAATGCTGATGCAACTCAAGAAGTTCCAAAAGACCAATTTGCAGGAATTGATTTAACTGAAGACATGACTCTTTATGGTCAAGGAGAAGATGGTGGAACTGTTCAAGTTATTGTAAAAGAGATTAAAGATGATACTGTAATAATTGATTTTAACCACCCTTTAGCTGGTAAAGAATTAATGTTTAGTGTTGCAATCAATAATGTTAGAGATGCTTCAGCTGAAGAAGCTATGACAGGTGTTCCAGCTGAAAATAAACAAGAAGATGATGAATGTTGTGGTACTGGTGGCGGCAGCGGCTGTGGATGTCACTAAATTTATAACTTCTTCTGAAGCTTCTATACAAGCAAAGAAGACAGCGAGTCTTTTAAAAACATTAAATGTTAGTGCTCTTATTACTGGCGAAATTGGTGTTGGTAAAAAGACTTTAGCTTCCTTTATTCTTCCAGATGCATCTATATATGATGCATCTGATTTTGATGAACTATTAATAGCTCTTGAAAGTTCAAACGAACTTATAATTAGTAATATAGATAAGTCACCAAATCTGCAAAGACTGATATCTTCCATACAAGAGAATAATGTTAGAATTATTGCTACATCTTCACAACTATTTTTAAATGATATTATTGATGAACTTTGTAGTATTAAGCTTGAATTACCCTCTCTTAGGGATAGAGATGAAGATGTTGCATTTTTAATAGATATCTTTTTAGAAGAGGCACACAAACTTTTTGGCGGAAGTAAAGAGACATTTTCTTTAGAACATATTAATCCTGATTTATCCAAAAATGCACATTCTTTAAGACGTCAAGTAATGATTAACTTTTTGTTAGAAGATATAAAAGATACAGAATTAATGGACTTAATAGGAAACTATTTGTATGATAAACTAGGTTCTAAGAATGATTATAAAGAGTATTTGTATTTATATGAAGTGCCATTAATTAAAGCTGGTATAAATAAATTTAAATCTCAATTACAACTCTCAGATAAACTTGGTTTAAATAGAAACACATTAAGAAAAAAAATATCTGATAATAAACAATATTTAGAAAAGGAAATATAATGAATAAAATAGCAATGATATTTGCAGGTCAAGGGTCTCAAGCAGTTGGGATGGGCAAAGATTTTTATGAAAATTCTAAACTAGCACGCGAAATGTTTGAAAAAGCAGGCGATAGAATTGGTGTAGATTTTAAAGCCTTGATTTTTGAAGAAAATGAAAAACTGGGTCAAACAGCTTATACGCAACCTGCAATTTTATTGGTACAGATGATAGCTTATAAGCTTTTTAAAGAGGCTTGTCCTGATGTGAAGGCTGAACTATTTTTAGGACACTCTTTAGGTGAATTTTCTGCTTTATGTGCCTCAGGAGCTATTGATTATATTGATGCTGTAGAATTAGTACACAAGCGAGGTACTTTTATGCAAGAAGCGTGTGATACAATTGAAGCTGGTATGATGGCTATTGTTGGTCTTGATGATGAAAGTGTTGAAAATATCTGTAGCGAAGCTCAAAAAGAGGGAAAAAAAGTTTGGCCTGCAAACTATAATCAGGATGGTCAGTTAGTTGTTGCTGGTATGAAATCTGATTTAGTTTCATTAGAGCAAACTTTTAAAGATGCTGGAGCAAAAAGAGCACTGCTTCTTAATATGTCTGTGGCTTCACATTGTGATATTTTAGCACCTGCACAAGCACCACTAGCAGAACTTATGACAAGTATGGTTACTGATACTTTTGAAGCTCCCGTTATTTCAAATGTTACTACAAAACCATACAGTACAAAAGAGAAGGCTGTAGAACTTTTAACTGAACAACTTGTAAAACCTGTAAAATATAAGCAATCGATTCAAGCAATTGCTTCTGATGTAGATATGGCTATAGAATTTGGTAACGGAGTTGTTCTAAAAGGACTAAATAGAAGAATTGTAAAAGATTTGAAAACTTTAAATATTTCTGATATGGCTTCATTAGAAAAGGTTCAAGAGGCAATTTGCTCATAATATGAGAGTTACTCTTGCACAAACATCACCTAGATTAAACCGATCTAATCTAGATGAAACTATTGAAATTATTACTAATGCTAAAGAGAGTTCTGATTTAATTATCTTTCCTGAACTCTCTTTAAGTGGATATCTGCTCCAAGATAAACTATATGAAGATGCATATCTATTAGATGAACTTCAAGCACTAGAAGAGTTGAGCTCTGATATTGATATAGTTTGTGGTGCAGCATTAAAAGATAAAAATGTTTTTAGAAATGTAGCTTTATATTATGGTGGCTCAAAACTTGTTTCTAAACACATTAAAGTTCATTTACCTAATTATGGAATGTTTGAAGAAGCTAGATATTTTGAAGGCGGAAATGGGTTTGATTCTTTTGAGCACAAAGGTAAAAAAATATCTATGTTAGTTTGTGAAGATTTATGGCATGAAAGTGTACATAAGGAGTTGATTAATCTTAATCCAGATTTGATTGTTGTGCTTGTTGCTTCTCCTGCAAGAGGTTTTAATGATGATGGACTACAAATACAAGAGACTTGGCAAAAGATTATAAAACAAGTCGCAAAAGAGTGTGATTCACAACTTATTTTTGTTAATCGAGTTGGTTTTGAAGATGGATTAGGATTTTGGGGTGGAAGTTGTGTTGTAAATAATGATGGAGAAATAATTCATCAATTAGCACTTTTTGAAAAAGATATACAAACATTTGAGATATAGGATATATAAATGACATTAGCAATTATGGGAGCAATGCCTGAAGAGATTGCTCCAATATTAGAAAAACTTGGCGAGTATAAAACTACTAATTATGCTGGTAATAAATACTATGAAGCCTCTTATAATGGAGTGAAATTAGTAATAGCATATTCAAAAATTGGGAAGGTGTTTTCAACACTTACAGCTACAACTTTATGTGAACACTTTGGTGCACAAAAACTTCTTTTTTCTGGTGTAGCAGGTGCAGTATCTCCAACATTAAAAGTTGGTGATTTAATAGTCGCTACAAAACTTGCTCAGCATGATTTAGATATCACTGCGTTTGGACATCCATTTGGATATGTTCCCGAGGGTGCTGTTTTTGTTGAGGCTGATAAAGAGATGATTGCTATATCTAAAGAGGTAGCCAAAGAGATGGGCAAACCAGTTCAAGAGGGCATAATAGCTACAGGTGACCAATTTGTCGCTAATGAAGAGCGAAAAAATTGGATTGGAGAGACTTTTGGGGCGGATGCACTGGAAATGGAAGGTGCAAGTGTCGCTGTTGTTTGTGATGCTTTAGATGTACCGTTTTTTATTTTACGTGCGATTAGTGATGCAGCAGATATGGATGCAAGTTTTTCTTTTGACGAGTTTTTAGAGACTAGTGCAGTTGAAAGTGCCGAATTTGTTATGAGAATGGTAGATAAGTTGACTAAATAATGTCAGTAAAACTTTCAAAAAAGATAATGTCAAAGCTTGGCAAAACAAATGCTGAGTTTACTCTGATAGAAGAGGGTGATAAAATTCTTGTAGGACTTAGTGGTGGGAAAGATTCACTCACTATGATTCATGCAATGAAAGAACAACAGCGTCGTGCTCCTTTTAAATTTGAATTTGTTGCAGTAACTATAAGTTATGGCATGGGTGAAAATTTTGATAAATTAGCTGCACATTGTAAAGAGTATGATATACCTCATATTATCCATGAAACGAAAACTTATGAACTTGCTAAAGAGAAAATTCGTAAGAACTCATCTTATTGTAGTTTCTTTTCTCGTATGAGAAGAGGATATTTATATAGTGTTGCAAAAGAATATAATTGTAATAAGGTAGCATTAGGACATCATCTTGATGATGCCTGTGAAAGCTTTTTTATGAACTTTATATATAATGGACAAATGAGAAGTTTAGCGCCTAAATACAAAGCTGGAAATGGTCTTGTGGTTATTCGTCCTTTGATTCAGATGCGAGAGCGTCAACTGAGAGCTTTTGTAGAAGATAATGGCATAGAGGCTATCGGTGATGAAGCTTGTCCAGCTATGCGTTTTGATGTTAAAATGCCACATGCTAGAGAAGATACAAAAGAGATGTTAGCAAAGATGGAGAAAGAATTTCCACAACTTTTCACCTCTCTAAACGCAGCGTTTAAAAATATCTCTGTAGATAGTTTTTTTATGACTGAGGATTAGAATCTTCTTCATAAATAACTACAGTTCCTGCAAGTAAGTCATGAAGTCCACGTTTATCTTTTCTTACACCTACCATTAAAAATCCTATTAGAAATAGGGCAGTTGATACGATATAGCCAAAAGAGCGTGTAATTGCTTCTTTGTTATTTATATCTTGAAAAGTTTTCGCATCTACTATCTTAATATGAACGAATTTCTTACCTGGTGTAGCACCACGCCATCTTTTCCAAAAAAGCATAGTTACCACTAAAACAGAGATTTCAAAAATAAGTTCCCAAGTAAAAGAGGTCTGAGGTTGATTGTCTAAGGCATGAGGATTACCACTCATTGCCATTTGAATGTTTTGTTGATAGATTGAGAAGTCAAACCAATTGCCATCACTTAAAAAATAGATGACAATAGCAACTGGTAGAGCAAGAAAAAGAGTATCTAAAAATGAAGCAACAAAGCGAATCCAAAATCCAGCATATTTTATCTCTTGTTTGTTTTTTAGCATAATTTCTACCTCTCTTAAGAGGCAAGCTTTAGTCGCGACAGCGGCGCAAGCGAAAGAAAAGGGACGAGTTCCTTTTCTGGACTATACATGATAATTCGGTGCTTCTTGAGTGATAATTACATCATGAACATGAGACTCTTTTAGTCCTGCAGATGTGATTTCTACAAATTCTGCTTTATCCCAGAACACTTCGATGCTTTTACTTCCACAATATCCCATAGATGAACGTAGTCCACCCATCATTTGATGAACAATTCCAGCGATAGAACCACGAAATGGTACACGACCTTCTATGCCCTCAGGTACTAGCTTATCAGAAGCAGTTCCTTCTTGAAAATATCTATCAGTTGAACCTTTTTGCATAGCTCCGATACTACCCATACCACGGTATGATTTGTATTGGCGACCTTGAAACATTATAGTATCTCCTGGTGATTCTTCAGTACCCGCTAAAAGTGAACCAGCCATAACACATGATGCACCAACAGCTAAAGCTTTTGCGATATCTCCAGAGTATTTAATCCCACCATCAGCAATTACAGGAACACCATGAGGACGTGCAGCTTCGGCACATTCATCGATAGCAGAAATCTGAGGAACACCAACACCAGCAACGATACGAGTAGTACAGATTGAACCTGGTCCAATTCCAACTTTAACACCATCTGCCCCAGCTTCTATAAGTGCAAGAACAGCCTCTTTTGTTGCAATGTTTCCTGCAATAATATCTACCTCTAAAGTTTCTTTAATAGCACTAACTGTATCTAAAATACCTTTTGAATGTCCATGTGCTGAATCCAACACTAGTACATCTGCACCAGCATCTACTAGAGCTTTGGCTCTATCCATTTGTCCAACACCAATAGCTGCACCAACAACTAAACGACCAAAAGCATCTTTATTTGAGTTTGGATACTCTATACGTTTTCGGATATCTTTGATAGTTACAAGACCTTTTAAGAATCCCTCTTCATCAATGATAGGTAATTTTTCTATTTTATTTTTGTGCATTATATCTGCTGCATCATCAAGTGAGATACCTTTTGTCGCAGTTATAAGTGGCATTTTAGTCATAACTTCATCAGCACGTTTACTCATATCTTTTTCAAATCTCATATCACGATTTGTAAGAATACCAAGTAATTTATTGTGCCCATCAATAACAGGAACACCAGAAATTTTAAACTCACCCATTAGTGCATCTGCATCAGCTAATGTTGCATCTGGATGAACATATATTGGGTCAATAATAATACCACTTTCAGATTTTTTAACTTTTTTAACTTGTTTACATTGTGTTTCTATATCCATATTTTTATGGATAATTCCGATTCCACCAAGTCTAGCCATAGCAATTGCAGCACGATATTCTGTTACAGTATCCATCGCAGCTGAAACCATAGGAATTTTAAGGCTAATGTTGCGAGTAAGTTTAGTTTCGAGTGATACCTCTTTTGGTAGTACTTCAGAATATTGTGGTACTAAAAGTACATCTTCAAATGTTAGTGCGCGTTTACGAATTCTCATGGTTATCCTTTTGTAGATTATAGAAGTTGAAATTTTTGGATTATACCTTTTTTGTAGTTAAAAAGAGGTAAAATCTAAGAACATAAATTGAGAAAGTAAGATTATAATAGCAACTAACGAAAATGGAAAGAAGTGGCTTTTAAATACCCAAGGATTTATGCCAAAAAGTTTTTGATTTATTCCTCTAAAACCAAGCCATAGACCTAAAAATGCTTTAATACTTAATACGATTTGAAAAGTGCTAAATCCATCCTCTTCAATTTTTCCAAAGACTTGAGAAAAAAGAAAAAGTCCACTTGCAACTGCTACCATAAGTGCGTAAGGAACAACTTTTCTTACATGCATCATGATGGCTTCGCGAGCTTTGCTGTATTCATCTTGAGTAAGAGATTGTTGCATTTTAGATAAGAAAAGTATGTCTACGAATAAAAAACCACCATATATAAAAACTGAATATATATGGATAGTATGAATGAGAGTGTATAAAATTATTTGTCCTTTTTCGTTGCTTTTCTAAAAAGATGGTAGTTTTCATCTTCAAGCATATCTTCTATGTATCCATTAACACATTTTGAACATTCTGTCCAGACACCAGAGGGTAGACGAATCTCTAGTCTTTTCTTTTCACGCAACTTGATGATTTTTTTAGGAGAAAGCACCTTAGTGACAGGTCCAAAATCTACATCTGTTAAATCAATATCGTCCTTGTAAAATATAGTCTGTTTTTTAAAATTTCCCCAGCCAGGAATTCCATCATCTGTATAAGGCACTTCATGCCCATTTCTAAATTTTACCATCATTTTATAGTGAGAGTCTTCAAAAACTTGAGAAACTGTTCCTGCTCCAAATACTAAGCCAAATAATTTGTCTTTGACTTTTACTTTTTTAAAATATGCCATAAATAACTTCCTTTTTTTGAATAATAGCAAATGATTATTTCATTTTGATTACATTATGCTTTGTAAGCAACTTCTTTTTCTAAGCTTAAAGAGCCATCAAATAAAGTTTGTTCATCATAAGCTTTCGCAATAAGTTGTAATCCGACAGGCATACCATCAGCATTTTTCATAATAGGTAGTGAAAGAGCAGGAAGACCCGCGAGGTTTACACTAATCGTATAAATATCACTTAAGTACATCTCCATAGGATTTGACAACTCACCAAATTTAGGTGCAACAGTAGGTGCAACAGGTGATAAAATTAGATCAACATCGTTAAATATTTTTGTGTATTCATTTTTAATAATATGACGAGTTTTTTGGGCTTTAACATAATATGCTTCATAATAACCACTACTTAATACAAAGTTACCAAGTAAAATACGACGTTTTACTTCATCTCCAAAACCTTCACTTCTAGTTTTAAAATAAGTCTCTTCGAGATTTTTACCTTCGACTCTATTTCCATAACGTATACCATCATATCTAGCTAAGTTTGTTGTTGCTTCTGCAGTAGCTGTAATATAATAAGCAGAGATGTCATACTTTGCATCCATCATTTCGCGTTCAACTATAGTATGACCTTGTGCTTTTAATGCTTCGATAGCTTTTGCATACGCTTTTTTTATATCATCACTTGCATTTTTTATATACTTAGGTAAAATAGCGATTGTAAGCTTTTTCGCTGCGTTTAGATTTGGAACTACTTTGTCATCCATCATTGCATTAGTGGAGTCTTTTGCATCACTACCGCTGATAATGTCATAAAGAATTGCTGCATCTTCAACATTTTGCGTCATTGGACCTATTTGATCAAGACTTGAAGCGTAAGCACCTAAACCATAACGTGAAACACGTCCATAAGTTGGTTTCATCCCTACGATTCCACAATAAGCTGCGGGTTGGCGTATGCTTCCACCTGTATCACTTCCAAGTGCGGCGATAGCAAGACCAGCCCCAACAGCAGCAGCGCTACCACCAGAACTTCCACCAGGAACACAGTCTGAATTTATAGGGTTTTGAGTTTTACCATAAAAGCTAGACTCAGTTGTAGAACCCATAGCAAATTCATCCATGTTTGTTCTTCCAAATGGGCTTAAACCAGCGTTTTTTAGGTTATTTATAACAGTTGCATTATATGGAGCAATATAACCCTGAAGTATTTTTGAACCAGAAGTTACAGACCAATCTTTTACTTGAATATTGTCTTTGATAGCGAT